>Ga0224557_1000014_pt1 | contig 239712 bp, 199 predicted proteins | sample 714S31014metaG_FD_180677 | JGI IMG/M metagenome (GOLD analysis project Ga0224557, IMG submission 180677) | Peat soil microbial communities from Stordalen Mire, Sweden - 717 S3 10-14 | ecosystem: Environmental > Terrestrial > Soil > Wetlands > Peat | place: Sweden: Norrbotten County, Stordalen... | reverse complement strand
TGCGCGTCTGGGAGGCTCAGACTCTAAACTTGATCGAGCTCGCGCCTCCAAAGTAGCACGAAGTCCGCGCGCCGCCGCCCGAAATTACGCCGAAATGCGCCCCGAGATGTGCGGAAAGTAGGCCCGGAGGCGAAGTGCATGGGCGTTACCGTAACGCAACGAATGGCGCCGAAGGAAGGGATAGGAATCAACGCAAATTAACGCTCAGCTATAGCGCGCAACACCGCGCAACACCGAGAATTCGCAATTATTTTTTTGCTAGGTCGTCAGTGAATGATTGCGTTTATTTCTTCTAGCTGCGCTGCGAGCGCCGGAAATTCCGCCATGCTGGCTTTTATCAACAGTAATTTGCGCGCCTCGATGAACCCGTGGATATAGGCTTGTTGCGCAACGGCAAGCGGGTATTGCGGCCTCACTTGGCGCACCACTTCGTCTAGGTCCAACGCACCACGAGGGCCGCTGCTATCCACATAGCCATGATGCCATGCGATTGCCTTCAGCTCATCGAACATGCGCAGTATCACCGTCTTTTCGTAGGCTAGCGCATCCGTGAGTAGCGGGTTACTCGCGGCTTCGCTGTGCCAGCTCGACGGCGCGTGACCGTTCAACCGCGCATCCCAATACGCGGGGAATTCCTCGAACGGACGGCCATCGAGCCATTCAATTTCTGTGAGTGCTTCGCGGGCCATCGGATCACTCTTAGCCGCGGACGAGAGCCGTTGCTTTAAATCATTGTCCATTCGATTCTCCTAGAGTGAGGGGCAGCGCCACGCTATTTAATCATGTCCAAATAACGCTGCTGGCCGTCGCGTACCGGTGGGCGACGCCACCACAGACGGTCAGCGAGCGCGGCGCGCAGCTCACGGCTTGCAGCGCTTAGCAATGCGGCTCTGTGGTCATCGTCAGCGGCGCTGTCCAACGCAGCCACCAGGCTATCAAGCGCAACGTCGGGCTGCGGCGCGACCAAGGCGCGATAAGCCAGGGCGCCAGATAAGCCCTCGCGCACGTCAACGGATGCGGACGCGAGCAAGTAGCCGCGCTCTAGGTCATTGGGCGCAGCATCGAGGGCGGCCAACAGCTCGGCCACAGGGTCTATGCGCGGCGCGGCGGCCGGCAGCGGCCCTGATCGCACTGGTACATGGGTCTGCACGGGCACGGCCGGCGCAGCGTCGTCATCGTCATCAGGCAGCGCGACGGGCGGCATAGCGGGGAGCTCAGCGCTTGCCGGCAACGCCGTGCCCGCTACCAGCTTGAGCGGATTGCGCCGGCCTTCGCCGCGTAGCGCACGGCCAAGACTGCGGTACTGGCTATAGTCGAAGGTCACGGCTGCACCCGGGTCAGCTTGTACGCCGATAGGAGCGCATCGGGTGTCGCGTGTTCGTCCGTCAACACTGTGCCGTGAAGATGCAAACTCTTGCTCTCAACCTTGGTCACATACACGCCCTGCATCTTGTTCAAAATATCGACGCATTGGGCGCGGTCTTCGGTGAGCACTTCGATACTTCCATCAGCGCGGTAACGTGCGCCGCGATATGCGGCCCGCGCTGCCCCAGACAGCTCAGCGGTGGGCGTCGTCTCAATTCGCCGGTGCGGGCCGCTGGGACAGTCCACACGGGGCGCTGTGGTATCAGGCGGCGGCAATGGTGCGGGCGTGCCCAGCGCGTCTAGGTAGCGCTGTGTGGCAGCCGCCAACGTCGCGTCATCCGGCCAGCAGTGGGGGCAAGGGCAAGCGACCACGCGCTCAACTTCGTACATGTCCGCGCTCACCACGCTGTCCAGCCACGCCATGCGGGATGCAATGCTGATCGTTGCCAGTTCCGCGGCGGCCTCGCGTAGCGCAGCGATGCGGGCGCGGACGGCGGGCAACGACGCCAAGCGGCCGGCGTGCGCGGACACTACGTGTCGCGAAGATTCGCTGTAGCCTGCATGTCGGCAGGCATCGGCCAATGAATGGCCCGCGGCCACGTGCTGCGCAAACAGTTCGTGCCGTGTGTTGGACAGCGCCGCCGCATCTATAGTTACGGGTGTGCGGGCTGCGACGGGGGGCGCCTGGTGCGTAGATTTCGTCTCACCAACGGATTCAACAACCGGTGGTCTACTATCCTGGGATATCATAAAACATAGCCTTTAACGTCAATCAACGCAGAGCAACGCGTCGCATGTACGCACTGTGTAAGCGGTCCAACATACCAAAGCGTAACCGCCGCCGCAAAATATTTTCGGCTGGCCGGCGCCCTCCCTCCGACTCGCGCACCCCTATGGCCACAGTGGTGGGGGCCGCCTGTAACGTGTAACGCCTGTAACGCCTTTTTCCCCCTTGTTATCTATAAAACGCTTTTCCAGGTAACAGTAAGAGAAATGGCGTTACACGCGTTACATCCGTTACTCGCGCGGCACCCACCGTCTGCACGGCTTGCTGATGGCATCTAACCGAACTGTCCGCACTTCAAACCCAAGCTGGCGCATCACTCGCGCCGCCCGCTTCTCGGCCTTCGCGTCCTGGTGTGCAGTGTTCAACCCGATAGCGCCCGTTAGAATGTCGCTCAGCGTGAGCGGTCGCGCCCGCGGCGGCGGGCTCGGCACAGTGCCGGGCATCGGGACCGGGGATTTGTCTAGCCATCCCTCGATTGCCGATTCCCATACATCGGTCTGTTCGTACTTGACGTGTCGGCCCTTCGCCAAGCTCTCCGCTGCCTGCCAGGCTACCCCGGACACTCGCCAGCGCGCGGCGCCCTCGGCCCACAGTTGGTCACGGTCAGCGGCAATGCGAATGCGGTCCAATTGGGTGATTTCCACCGGCACCCACCGCCGCTGTCCAGTTTCGTCTGGGGGCAAGAAATGTTCTTCGTTAGTGCTGGCGAACAGCATGCAACGGCGCTTAAACCTGGTGGGCTGCGTCTGGAATTTCTCTATCCATTCCTCTTGCCGGCGCGTGATCGCACGCTTGACCACGTTGATATCGCCCTTCGATAGCCCGGCCATTTCCGCAACCTCTATCAAGAGCTTGCCGCGGATGAGGCGTTTGAAATCGTCGTCATCGTCGTGCAGCGATAGCCCATCCGTAAAGCAGTCGTCCGCGGGGACCATCGCTTGAAACCCTGTGGATTTCATCTTGCCTTGGGGAGACTGGAACGCCACCACCATATCGAGCTGACATCCGGGCTCTAAGACGCGCCCCGCTAGCCCCGTCCAAATGTAGAGCCCCACGGCGCGCGTATATTCGTCGTCGGCCGTGCCGCAGTAGGTGGTGAGGAATCGCTCGATGCGCGGCGCCCCGTCCCATTGCAGGCCGTTTAACCACGTGATCGCGCTATCGAAGCGATGCCGGGCCGCCACGAGTTGCAGCGCGTCGGACATCAGTTCCTTGCCGATCGGCGCAAACCGCTGTTCGCGGGCCAACGTTTCGCGCAACTGGATCATGTCGGTATCGGACAGCGGGCGCCATTCCTCCGTACTGGCGGGCGCGATCATTACGCGGCCTCGGAACTCATCGAACCCTATGGACGCTTGGGTCTGTTTCGCCAGCACGTACACCAGGGCCTCTAAGGTGGCATCAAATTGCATCTTGCGATTCATCGTGAGCACGGAGGCTTCGCCGGCTACCGGTGGCGGCACGGTAAGTGTTCCCGCGGGAACGCCGGCTACCGGTGGCGGCAGCATGCTTTTGGGCGGATTCTTGGCCACGTACTCGCGGGCGTTGAGAATCGTCCCACGTAGTAGGCGGTCCCACTTGTGTTCGCGGCCGGGCGCCAGGGCTGACGTGCGCATGAGGCGTTCTGTTCGCTCGCAGTCGCCGCCCGTCCACCACATCAACCTGTTGGCCAGGGATTGGTCAGCGCTGCTTGCATCGTAGGGAGTTGACTGCGCCGCATTGCCCGGCCAGCGCTTCGCCAGCACATCAGCTTCGGCCGTCCACAGTGCCTCGAATGTCACGCCGTCACCGAATACCGCAGCGGCCGATTTGCTGCGGCAGGCTTTGGCAATCAGCTCCGCATCGTCTGACGTTCCGGGCACGTGCCATGTGGGCTCCGTAGTCCAGTCCGCACCCGCGGCGGTCGATTCAAGCGATGGCGGGAAGTGCTGATACGCCACGGCGGCGGCCACATCGCTGTAGTCTTGCAGCACGTTGCCGCGGGCGTTCGATCCAGTCAACAGGATGTAGCGGGCTTCGTGGTACAGCTCGATGTGAAGCGCGACATTTTTACACGCGTGAGCCGGGAACGCACCGGTGTAGGCAAAGATGATGTGCAGCCCACGCCCGCTGATAGACACTTCGACGTAGGCGCCGGAAAACAGGGCCAATAGTTCAAGCGCGAGTGCAGACCATAGCCCGGTGGCTAGATCGTAAGCACCGTCTATATCGATGCACGCGAGGCCACAGCCGCCAGTCAGCACGATACCCACGCCAAACCCTGCCCCAAGGCGTGCGGCGTGGGCCTGTGCTTCGGAAGGAGGTAGCCATGTGGTCGCGTCCTGCCCGTTGCTGTTGAGCAAGGTGTGGGGATTTATCGGCGTCTTGGTGTCGGTGCGCGCGATGATGAACATGCGCCGATCGTGGAGCGCATCGAAGAGCGTAGCCGTGGGTGCGAGTTGTACAACGGCGTTCATGAGACCGCACCCCGCAGCCATTCGGCAAGATCGTTTAGCGGCGCCTGATTGTCGGCATGCTGCGGAGCCTCACCGAAGCAAAACGCCATGCACTCCGGTGCTAAGACTGGCTCGAAGTGAGGGCCGGCGCCGATCAGCGCCAGCGCATCCGGGTCCGTCGTTGGCACCTTGATACATAGGATCGGCGTGCGGGCGGTGAATGCTTGAAACCGGCGCAGCATTTCGCCGCGCACCATAAATCCCTGTACAAAAACTGTACAGCTCGCCAAGTCGGCGTTTATACTTGCCATGTCGTCAGTCCTGCCGGCAATCACACCAGCGATGAAAGTCCGTTTCCTAAGCCCTAGCCGGGGCTTGGGATGCGGCGCTGTTGTTTAGGCGGCTTCGGTCTCGCCGTTCAATACCGCATTGATATCGGCCACAGCCCAACGTAGACGGCCGAACATGCGGCGCGGCTTGATTGGCCCCTCGCCGTAGCACGCCCACCGGCGCAAGGTCTGCGGTTTGATGCCTAAGAGCGCGGCGGCTTCCACGGTATCGATGGTTTGATGAACTTGGGTGCGATCCAACAGGTTGCGCAACTCATCATTGGAAAGCGTGCGCTGCTTTGTCTGGGGCGTTGCTGTGTTCACTTTTGTGTCCTCTCGTATAGCGCTAAGTTGTGCGCCGTTGAAAGAGGATGAGTGACGGCTCATCGCACGGAGCGATGAGAGGGTAAATTTAGCCCTTGGGCTTTTTCGGGTGGCGTCCCAATAAACGGTGCTGATGGCGCAACGCCTCACCGTGGTAGACATCTCGCCAATCGGTTGATGCATGCGGTGCGAGCTTTACGGCCGACGCGCGGAGCTGCGCTATCCACTTTTCAATCTGCCGCACTGGTAGGTTGTGATCGCGCGCTAGCCGCTTCGGTTCACCCCGCTTTGGCTTTCCGCTGGCGTCGCGTTGCAGACTGGCCATGACACTATCGCGCTTCTCGTAGCGTGTCGCCCATCTCCCCTGCTGCCTGTTGCGCGCACTGATGGCCGCAACCGTCTCAAGCGAATGGTTTATATCCGCCCGTATTTTGGCTTTCACATCGTCGGGGGTGTCGGCGGACGCGAGCGCTTCGGGCTTCCCGCCTAGCGATTCGTTAAACACCATCCATGGGCTTCGCGGCGTCTCCATGTCGCTACGCCGCAGCGCCGATGCTGGCCTGAGCCGTAAACGGTATGCCTGCTTCGCTCAGTGCCCACGCTTCGAGTTTTTCATGCAGCGGTCGTAGTTGATCCAACGAGCGCCGTTTGTAGTTTTTCTCGCGCACGCCATGAGGCTTGTGGCCTTGTATCTGCATCATGGCACCCTCGGGTACCTCGGCCCACTCTGCGAGCGTGGCGAAGCTCCGACGTAGGCCATGCAGCGTGATATGTGGCAGCCCGGCCGATTCGAGCGCGTCATTGTGAGCTTTAGTCGGCTCTACCAGTCTGCCGCCCTTTGCGCGCAAGCTGGAAAATACAGATTTATTTTTTCGCGGTAGTGGGGACAGCAGCGATGCAACATAGGGGGTTAGCGGGATTGTGCGTTTGTTGCCTCCTTTATTGCTGTGCCTGGCTGAAGTGCGCATCGTCAGGCTAGGCGCCATCAGAAAAATGACATCATCCCATTCGAGGGCGAGCAACGCTTCTCGCCGCGCGCCGGTGAGCAACAGAGCTTGCAGGTACGCGGCAATTACGGGGTTGGGCAGCCCCTTCACTCCTTTGAACCAGGCGGCCAACTGTTCGCGCTGAAGGCAATCGCCCTCTTTCGTATTCGATTCGGGCACGGCCTTTTTTACTTTTTTGGCACTGTAGGCGTTGGCCGGGATGATGCCTCTATAGTCGGGTTGCCCCTCGCCGGGTTCTTCGTTGGCCCATCGGATGAATGCGCGTAGCAGTCGGTACGACTGCGCCGCGCTGGTAGCACGTTTGGCGGCCTCGCGCTTAAGCCACGATTCAATGTAGGCGGCGCTCAACTCGGACAGTTTTAACCCCATGAGGGATGCGAGTGGCCCGGCCTTGGTGGTCCCCTTCCCGCCCTGCTTCTTTTTGCGCGCGCCCCCGGCATGCGCTAATCGCTCGTGGTCATGGAGATGGCGGTCGCCCCATCCGGCCTTATGGAGAGCGACGTAGGACGCCCACACGCCCCCGACTTCGTGGGCGTGTCGTTGGGTTTCGACGCGTCGCTCTTCGGCTTGAGCACGCTCAGCCTCGGCCACATCACGTGGGTCGATGCCTTGGTCAACGCACTCGACGGTCAGACGCCGCGCTTTCTCTCTGGCCTTCGCAAGTGTCCATATCGCTGCGGTGGCGTTACCAATCGTGGTTCTCACGGTGCGCCCGTGGACACGCCCCTGATGGATGTAACTGCGGGCGCCGGCTACGGTAACCCGCACGCCAAGGCCGGGTGTCTTGGCATCCCAATACAACGCGTAGCTTTTGCGCGGAACCGGCAGCTTCACGACCTGCAACTGAGTCGAAAAAGTAGTAGTCATGGTCCATCGGTCTCCGTGTAAGCACTGTGTAAGAGATGCGAAGGTATATTGTGCAACAACGGACAATGCAACGGCTCGCCGATTTAACCTATTATTATGGCCATTTCGCTGTTTTCACTGGAAATCTCTACACAGAGCAACATCCAGCAATCTATTTTCTCGCGGACTGTTAATCCGTTGGTCGGCGGTTCGAATCCGTCCCGGGGAGCCAATAATCAATAGCTTACGAGCAGGGCGAGACCTCAATCCTCTCACTCTCTCACCCCCTTATGAGAGGCTTTTGTCCGTTGGTTGGCCACGCTAAAATCCCCGATCTTGGAACGCCTGCTTTGCGATGGCACCACGAGGATCACTGTAAGGGGGGATTCAATTGAGTGTCGCCATTGGCAATCCGTCATCAAACGTTGCTGCTTTGCAGCATCGATGGTCAGCTTGATCCCCTGATTGTCGAATCGCCGTATCGCATGTCTGCGTTTCGTCGTGTCCCTGTAGCGACCCGAGCGCGGGCCGAGCGGGTTCCGACGAGTAATTCGGGCGCGCGCGGAGCGCCTACAGGATTATCCACGCACGCCACGACCAACGGAGATCGTTGGCTTGACTGGGTAATGCGTTTGCATTACCATCCTGACTATCCCCGGTGCCACGGAAGTCCTTATGGCCTCGCTTGAAATCGAATCGACGCTGACCGACCGCTACCAGACGACGGTGCCGGATGCCGTGCGTCGCACCCTCAAATTACGCAAGCGCGACAAGATTCGCTACGTCGTGCAGCCGGACGGCGCTGTGCTCCTGACCCGTGTTGAAGCCTCCGATGAAAGTGATCCGGTGGTCGGAAAGTTTTTGGCCTTCTTGGCGCGCGACATGGAGGTACAGCCTGCTCAAATTCAAGGTATCAACCCCGCCCTTATGCGCCGCGCCCGGTCGCTGGTCAAAGGGATCACGGTTGACCTCGACGCGCCGCTCCCTTCCGAGGACGAATGACGGCGGCCGCCGCCGATCCGCCCTTGATCAAGGGCTGGTCGATCTTTGCGCATCCGCAGTTTCTCGATACGTTTGAATCTCTGGTCGTGCAGGTTGAGAGGCTCCGCACCAAGGATCCGAAGCGGTACGCCGCGAAGAACTCCACGAAGCGCCTGGCTGCCATCGTAAAACTCGCATTTGAGATCATTCCGCAGGACCCGACCCGCCTCGAGTATAGGCAAGGCGCTACGCTCGGCGAGGAATACAAGCACTGGTTCCGGGCAAAGTTCTTCCAGCAGTATCGGCTGTTCTTTCGCTATCACCGCGAGAGCCGCATCATCATCTACGCTTGGGTCAACGACGAAGATACCAAACGCGCATACGAGAGCGGCAGCGACGCCTATCGCACGTTCCGGCGCATGCTCAAGACCGGAAACCCACCGGATGACTGGAGCCAGTTACTAGCGCAGGCCAAGGCGCAGACCAAACGGACTCGCGCTGCAAGCGAACGCAAATGAACATATCAAGGACCGACTATCATCGCTGTAGTTTTGCAGCAAGAGTGCTGTAATTTCGCAGCGCCCTCTCCCTCCAAGCCACCCAGAAAGCCTCTTCCGGATACAGCGCCCCAAAGCCTCTCCCCGTGAGGGCTTTCCGAATGGGCGTAGCCCGATATGCCGCGGGGTCGGGGTGTCGGCCGGGTGAGTGCCTTTGGGGTGCTGCGCCTGGGAGGAGCCTGGGGAGTCGGAGGGAGAGCGCCCGGCTCTCTGGCCGGGCGCGGAGGGGTCGCGTGCCTTGAAGGGAGAGGGTTAAACCCCCTCTGCCGTGAGGGAGGTGAACTCGGCAGCCTCTTCGGGCGTGTACGGGGGCCAGTCCTCTAGGCGCTTTTTGCTCTTCAAGCAGCGCGGGCAAGTCGCCTGCTCGCTTGGGTATCCGCTCCACCCCACACGCTGCGCCGGCCCGGTTCAGTGCCACAAAGCGCCTTTCGGCGGGCTTGGACCAGGTGGACGACCCGGCCGTGATCGCGTTCGCCCTCACAGCAGCGACCAGCTCTCGTGTACGGCGTGAACAGGCGCATCGGTGCGGGCCGGCCGAAGTAGTGGTGAGCCGACGACAGCGGTGATCTTGCGCGACGAAATTCACCGGCTGGATCCCGCGTCCGTGCAAGCATATCGCAGTCACTGGCTGAGCCAAGATATCCGGCTGGAAGCAGCGATGCACGTGCCGGTCGACGAGCCGATGTTTGAAGCCAAACTTGCTTTGAAACAGAAGTGGGAAAGCACGGCGATTTTCAATGACTTCTTGGTCACGCAGGACACCCCGTACTTTTTGGCCACGTGGTTGCACAAGGGACCGGAAAAGGTTGTGGCACTCAGTTTCCAGGCGACGCGTCATCGCGGGTCGTTCGATGAAGCAGATGCTCGTCGGATCAAGTCCCTGATACCTCATGTACGTCGGGCGCTCGAAATTCGAGATCGTCTCGAGGCTCACCAAGTCCGTGCTGATACGCTCTCGTCGGCCATCGAAGGCCTACAATTCGGCCTATTTATTTTAGATGGTAAGGGGTGCATTCTTGACGCGAGCGGCCTCGCGCAAGAGTTATTGCGACGAGAACCGGCAATACGCCGCGACAAAGACCGTTCGCTGTGGCTGCGGGAGCCTGCGGGATCGCAACTACGCGAGCTTGTGCGCAATGGAACACCTGCGAAAGGCGATTCTAGCTGCGTGCTGAATGTGCCACGAGGCAATGGATTGCAAAGTCTGTCCGTCCTTGTAGCCCCTATGCCGGCGGTTCCGGTCTCTTGGATTGGCAAGGACCCCCGCTGGCTGATCCTAGTCTTTGACCCAGAACGACGAATTGCGCCAACCGCTGCAATTATTACCCGCGATCTTGGCATTTCCGAACGAGAAGCGGAGCTCGCCGCGCTGTTGGTGATGGGGCTTGAACTCTCGGATATCTCTAGCCGACTGGCAATCAGTATTCACACAGCGCGGTCTCATTTAAAACACATTTTTGAGAAGACAGGCACCCGATCTCAGGCCGATTTGGTCCGGCGAATATTGACCAGCCCAGCAGCCTACGCGGCATGTCGAAACTAGTCGCCAAAGAAGAGCTGGATGTTCAAACGAGCGACTACCTATATGCGCTTGGTGGAGGAATGGCTCCATCAATCACTCAAATGAGTGATGCGGCAATATCAATGACGAAATATATTCACGCGAACAGTGCTTCCGATCATCTCGGGTAGGACTGTCTGAGTGACAAATATCTAGCGAGCCCATGGTAAAGAAGGAGCTTGTTGGCTGGAGACGCCTTCGGTGTCCATGCTGATCGCATCGACCAGACGTTTGATGCTCTTCTTAGACGGCTGCGATCCGAAATAGGGTCGTCCCGTCTTTGGAGAGTAACACCCTTGACCGCCTTGCTCTCGATCGCCGATCATGGGCCGCCTCCGTTGATCAGAATCGCATCCGCGCCGCGTGGTCTACCGCGCGGAAACCGGGGCGGAAATCAGGTCTCGCCGTGGCACACTGGTGGCACACTAACCGCCATAAATCGCCACTTATCCACACCACGGCACACGTCTAAGTATTTGATTTAAATCGCTTTACGTGGTGTGCAGCGGTGTATGTTTTCCACTGTTAATCCGTTGGTCGGCGGTTCGAATCCGTCCCGGGGAGCCAATAAAATCAATAAGTTATCGCCAATTTTCGGCCGTCTACATTCTCTCGAATTTGCCCATGTAGGCGCTGTGTAGGCAGTCGGCGGTGGATGGCCGCCCGGGCAGCGATGGCCGCGGTTTCTGCATGGATATACAGTAGCGCGATGACGCCCCCACGCGGCTCCCTCTTTAAAACGAGCGGTTCGCCGACACATAGCATTAGCTAGGTGTGTTAAATTTCCGGCCACATCTGACGCTCGCGTCAAGTGAGGACTGAGGAGACTTATGAAGATGGGTAATTTCAGCGTCACCTGTGAATGGGACGACGAAGCAGGCGTCTATTACGTTGCGGAGTCTAACGTGCCGGGTCTTTCCGCGGAGTCTGAGACCGTTGAAGGTATCCATGCGATTTTGCAGGACCGCATTCCCGAGCTGGTGCGGTTGAATATGCCGGAACTCATGGCCCATGAGGCGCCGAGCCGCGTGCCCTTCGATTTGTACACCCGCCGACATCAAGATTTGATGCTCGACTGCGCCTAGGGCGATCCGGCTGTGGCCGGATTTACACGAGAGCTTAAGGATAAATTGCGAGAGGCGGGTTGTTACTACGACCGGCCCGGCAAAGGCGATCACGAGATTTGGTACAGCCCGATCTCGAAGATAAAATTCACGGTTGACGGCAACATCAAATCTCGTCACACCGCCAACGAGACGCTAAAACAAGCGGGACTCCCGAAATCGTTTTGAGTCCCGGAGCCTGTACGGAAAAGGAGCAACACCGCCAAAGATCAGCAGCTCGGTTGGCCGCAGGGACAGTCCAGCGGCCGCCGCCGCGGCCGCATGATCGAAATGCGCAAACGCGATCATGCCCGTTGCCCTAACTTCGGCCTCAAACCGATTCATGGTCTCTTCTCTTCGGGCCCGTAACTGCTGCGTATGGTTGATAGTCCGCGGATGGTCATTGTTTGCGGTGAGGACGCCCTTAGTCGGTATTCTCTCCGGCCCTCCGTCATGAATTCGAGGCGCTTGAGGTGATCTCGTGCCTAAGATTGATTGCCCAGACAGTGATTCATGGTCTTTCCCTGCGGCGGGTGTCGATTGGCAATACGCCCGGGCGTCGGGCTTGCGCTTCCGGGAGGAATGGCTGGCGCGACTGTCAATGCAAGTGGCGGACGGCAATTCGCTGGACGATTGCTTTCTCCGACGTGCGATTCAGTCATTGGAGTGGCGATCCAGAAAGATGCAATTGCGGCTCGGGACTAGGATGGCGGCAAGCACAACTCATATTTTCGGGTCGGAGGGCCAAACCGGTGAAAACCGAATGGATTTTCAATGCTGACCTCAATAGCCATCGAGTCGGGCAGCGAGCAATTCAAACTTCGTATTCGGTAACCCCTGCCAAACAGCTCGCCATGACGGGCGCTGCTGCGCCGCCCGGCGGTGTTGCGGCGAGGCCCGCTTCTGCGGGCAAACCGGCAGCCGAAGAAGTGGAGCGCGGCCGAACCTGTCGAGCTGAATTTTCTCTGGCGTCCGCAACTGCGGGATCCGGCAGATAAGTTGATTCTCGAAGCTGCGGTCAACGGCAGAGCTGCGGCGGTTGGATCTAAGCAAATATCTCCGCCGGGCACCCAAGGTAGACCAAATCGCAGGTGATGAGATGGGCCGGGTTTTAACAGAGCCTTACGACGGCACCGCCCCGAGAGTGGCGACCCCATTTGTCCCGCCGACGCCGGTCGAAACCACCCCTACCGCGTTGTCATGAGGCCATAAGTCGATCTGCAGTATCTTATCCAGATCCTACTCTGGTAGTATAAATGTAAGATGAAATCAAAAACATCACTCACTTTATCCGAGGATCTCGTGGCAAGTATCGACAAGCTCGCAGGCCCGAAGGTGTCCCGCTCGGCATACATTGAGCAAATCCTGCGAGACTTCGTCGACCGGCGTGCTCAAGCTCGGAAAAGCGCTCGCGAGGTCGCTGCGATTAACCGCCACGCGGCCGAGCTGAATTCCGAGATGAGCGATGCGCTTTCCTTTCAGGTGAACTCGGCGGACGAATGAGGCGCGGGGAGCTATACCGGGTGCGTCGACCTCCCGGTGACCCAAAGCCGGCCCGCGTCTTCGTCGTCGTCAGCCGCCAACCACTGATCGACTCAACGTATTCGACCGTGATCTGCGCTCCAGTATTCACGCAATGGCATGGACTGCCCACTCAGATTGCGGTGAACACCGCCGAAGGCCTCAAACACGAAAGCGCGATTCAGTGCGATGGATTGATGAGCCTGGAGAAATTCAGATTGACAGACTACGTCGGCGAATTGGCTTCTGACAAACTACGCGAACTCGACAGCGCACTGCTTATTGCCCTTGGACTTCCGACTAGCGCACGACCACCCATCTGAGCGGTATAATTCGGCAAATGTTGCCGTTATTATCCGATAGTGAACGGCATATCCCGCACCCGATGACATCCCCGATGTTGCCGGAAACATTTTCTACAACGGCGACCCATAGCTGGACCCGACTTGATGGGGTCGACATTCTTCGTGGCGTGGCGATCTTCTTCGTTCTGATGAACCACGTCAATATGCGGTTGTTCCTCATCAAACTGCCATATACCAAGGGTCTTCCGGAACAATTGGTGTCTTCGTTGGTGTGGAACGGGCAATATGGCGTACAGATTTTCTTTGCCGTCTCCGGGTTTCTGATCACGTCCACGACCATACGGCGATGGGGTTCGCTTTCCAGCATCGACGTACGTGACTTTTACTTGCTGCGCTTCGCCCGTATTGGCCCACTGCTCTTGACGTTGCTTGCCATCCTGAGTGTTCTTCATGGCCTTGGCGTCCATGACTACGTGGTTGCGGCGGAAACGGGAGGTCTTGGCAGGGCGCTCGTTGCGGCACTTACGTTTCACGTCAATCTTCTGGAGGCGCAACGCGGATATCTCCCGGGCAGTTGGGACGTGCTCTGGTCACTGTCGGTGGAAGAGCTGTTCTACCTTTTCTTCCCCCCGATATGTTGGCTGCTCGGGCGCGGCAAGCTGTTGTTTGTTCTTCTTCTGGCATTCGTCGTTGTCGGGCCATTCGGGCGCACTGTGCTCGCTCACGGAAATGAGATCTGGCAGGAGGTTTCGTATCTTGGAGGCATGGATGCCATAGCGCTCGGATGTCTGACTGCCATCGTGGTCTCGCGGAATCAATTCCGTCGCGCCTCGCTCAGGATATTTGGCGGTGCCGGAGCGGCTTTACTGATCTTTATTCTGGGATTCTCCATCCAAGCGGATGCGTGGAGCCTGGTCAGGAGCGGCCTTGACATGTCCATCCTCGCGGTGGGGACGTGCATGCTCATTGCTGTGGCTGCGCAAACTCGATGGCGGAGCCCACGCCTCCTTTTCCCTATTGTCAAACTGGGCCGATGCAGTTACGAGGTATATCTTGTCCATATGTTCGTCGTTTTTGCGCTGTTTAACATGTTTGTGGGGCGCGGCGAACCCATGGTCGGCGTGCCTGCCCTATTTTGGGGTGATGGAAGAACTTCCGCAGCCGGTGTCCGGGACGCGCATCGCGGTCATTGACGTGCGCGAGGTGCCCGTTGACATGCGGAAATCCGGACCGCAGGCAGCTCTCGAGCGCATGCGCATCCATGGCCCGTCGGTCCGCGCCGTCGGTCACCTGCTTCCCGATCAACTCGAGGCACTGCGGTACTGCGGTTTCTCCTCCGTGCTCACCACCGACGAACACCCGCCCGAACAATGGGCGCCGTCATCCGGGGAACGGGCACCCGCGTTACGGGAGGGCGAGAGCGCTTCTCGCCCGGCACTGCCCCTGCTCAATCGTCTCATCTCCAGGAGAGTTTCATGACGCCATCGCTCGTGAAGGCCGCCGTCGTGCAAGCCGGGTCGGTCCTGTTCGACACGCCGCGCACCTTGAACAAGCTCGCCGAACTCACGGCCGAGGCCGCCGGTCGCGGCGCTCAGATCGTCGTGTTTCCCGAAGCATTCGTCGGCGGCTACCCCAAGGGACTCGATTTTGGCGCCCGCATCGGCATGCGCAGCCCGGAAGGCCGCGAGGACTTCCGCCGTTACTACGAGAGTGCGATCGAGGTCGGCGGAGCGCAGAGCGCGCAGATCGCCGCAACTGCCCGCGACAATGGTGTTTATCTCGTGGTCGGCATCATCGAGCGCGATGCGGGCACGCTGTATTGCACGGCCCTGATGTTTGCGCCGGACGGACGCCTGCTCGGCCGGCATCGGAAGCTCATGCCCACCGCGCTCGAGCGGCTCGTGTGGGGCTGCGGCGACGGTTCGACCTTGACCGTCGTCGACAGCACGATCGGGCGCATCGGCAGCGTGATCTGCTGGGAGAACTACATGCCGCTGTTGCGCATGGCGATGTATGCCCAGGGAATCGAGCTGTACTGTGCGCCGACCGTGGATGATCGCGACACCTGGCTGCCTACCATGCGGACCATCGCGATCGAGGGCCGCTGCTTCGTCCTGTCGGCCTGTCAATTTCTCAGGCGCTCGGATGCGCCCGCGGAGTACGCCGCAATCCAGGGCGATGCGCCGGCCACCGTATTGATTCGGGGCGGTTCCTGTATGGTCGACCCGCTGGGCAATGTGCTGGTCGAGCCGGTCTTCGGCGAAGAAACGATCCTGATGGCCGAACTCGACCGGCGCATCATCGCCCGCGGCAAGTTCGATCTGGATGTCGTCGGACATTACGCACGGCCGGACATCTTTCGACTGACGGTGAACCGGAACGTGCTCGAGTCCGTCGTGTACAGCAACCCACTCAACGAGGCGGCAACGTGAATCCGATCGTCGTTCTGCTCCCGGCTTTCTTACGACGAATCGTTGACTTGACATTAATCGATGATTGCATGCGTTGCAATCCAACGTCGCGCCCACGCGACAGGTTGCCAAAGGACCGCGAAAGCCCGACACTGCGAACGCCCTGGCGTCCCTGAGCAATCAGACCCGCCGCAAGGGCTTTCAAGGAGAACTGACGATGAGCGAAGTCCTTGGTACCGGTCGCCCGGTGAGCTCGGTTAAGTGGCTGGTAAGTGCGCTACTGGGCGCCAGCGTCCTACTACCGATCAAAGACATCCAAACCGAGTTTGGCCTGACTTCCGGAAGTCCCGTGCACCATGTGGTGGAAACCTCGTGCGCCATTCCTGCCAATGTCATCGTTCCCGAGATCAAGGCCCTTGCGCATGACATCGCCAGGCGATTCCATCTGCGTGAAAGTGCCGCAATGCTCATCACGCATGCGGCATTCTCGGCCGCGCGCGTACAAGGCGTCGATCCCACCCTGGTACTTGCCGTCACCGCCATCGAATCGAAGTTCAAGGCTCAGGCGGTGAACTCCGTCAGTGGCGCCAAGGGTCTCATGCAAGTGTTACCTCGATACCATCCGCAAGAGGTAACGGACGCCGGCGGCGAGCCATCGCTGCTGCTGATCGCGCCAAACATCAATGCGGGGACCGCCATTCTGGCGGGATACCTCACCGCGGAAGACGGCGATATCGAAGGAGCCCTCGGTCACTATGTGGGCGCCGCGGCCGCGGAACACTATATCCACGCGGTACGGCGTGAGATGACGCACATGAGCCGGGTCGTTGGCGCGACCGGTTGACGCGTTAGCCACACGCACGAACCTTCGCGATCGACGGCGGCACGACCGGCTAGTAAAAATTGCAAAATCCGCGGATACGGGCAATTAGTACATTGAACGCCGGGTGTGCCCACATCCGTGTTGTTTAGCTCCGCAATGGCACTATACTTTCCTCCGACAAGTTCATGCTCGCACGAAGAGCACAATTCGTTGTGCCGATTCAAATCAAGGGGGATATTTATGCGCACGTTTTTAGTTTCCGGGATTGCGGCGACGCTGGTGTTGGCCATGGCGGGTTGCAACAACGCGAAGTCGCCCGATACCGTTGCCAAGGACGTCGCCGCCGCCGAACAGAAGGCGTCCGTCGAAGTGGCCAACAGCGAAAAGGATGCCGCCAAGGACCTGAGCAAGGCCGCGGATAAAGTGGACGACAAATTGGTCGCGTTCAACAATGACGCCGCCAAGGACGCATACAACCTCGCGGTCGCCAAAGCCGACGGCGATCGCAAGGTGGCGATAGCGAATTGCTCCGCGCTGAACGGCGACGCACAGAAGGCGTGCAAGGATCAGGCAGACGCCGACTACAGCGCAGCCAAGGCAAGCGCGAAAGCGGTCGCACAATCGGAAAAGCAATAGATCGGCGAGCCTCGCACCGCACGCGCGCCGCTTCGGCTTCGTCCATGTAGGTGCGGGCCATCGCGTCCGATATACTGTGCGGCCACGCAGCGGCCAGGAAAGTCAATGAGAGCGAAAGTCACGATCGGCCCCATCGAAGTCGACTCGGTTTTGCACGATTTTCTATCGCGCGAGGCGCTGCCCGGCACGGGCGTCGATGAGGCTGCGTTCTGGACGGGCTTTGCGGCTCTGCTCGATCGCTTGGCGCCACGCAACGCCGAACTGCTGAAGAAGCGCGATCGGCTGCAATCGCTGATCGACGATTGGCATCGGCAGCACCCCGGCGCGCATTTCGATGCCGCGAGCTATAAAACCTTTCTGAGCGATATCGGCTATTGGGTTTCCGAGGGGCCGCCGTTCACCGTCAGCACCGCGAATGTCGATGCGGAAATCGCGACCGTCGCGGGGCCGCAGCTGGTCGTGCCGGTCAACAACGCTCGCTATGCGTTGAACGCCGCCAACGCGCGCTGGGGGAGTCTGTACGACGCGCTGTACGGGACGGATGCCATCCCGGAGGCCGGCGCGCCGCGCGGCGGGAGCTACAATCCGCAACGCGGCGCGAAAGTGATCGAATTCGCGCGCCGGTTTCTGGATGAGAATTTTCCGCTCGAACGGGGCACGCATCGAGGCGCCTCCGGCTATCGAGTCTCCGAGCGCGGCCTCGAGATCGACCTCGAGCAGGGGGGCACGACGGTGCTCGCGAAGGCCGCCGCGTTCGCCGGCTACCAGGGCACTGCCGCCGCGCCGTCGGCGGTCCTGCTCACGCACCACGGCCTGCATGTGGAGATTCGCATCGATCGGCAGCACTTCATCGGGCGCGACGATCCGGCGGGCGTCAGCGATGTGGTCCTCGAGTCCGCCGTCACGACCATCCAGGACTGCGAGGATTCGGTGGCGGCCGTCAGCACCGAGGACAAGGTGCTGGTGTACCGCAATTGGCTTGGGCTGATGAAGGGTACTTTGGAAGCACAGCTCGAGAAAGGCGCGAAGACGGTGGTGCGGCGCCTGAACGGCGAGCGCCGTTATCGAACCGCGGCGGGCGCGGACCTGGTGCTTTCCGGCCGCAGCCTCATGCTGGTCCGCAACGTGGGTCATCACATGCTGTCCGACGCGATCATGCTCCAGGGCGCGCCCGTTCCCGAGACCTTCATCGACGCGGTCGTCACGTCGCTGATCGCACTGCATGATTTGCGCGCGGGCGGCACGCAGAAGAATTCGCGCGCCGGCTCGGTGTACATCGTCAAACCCAAGATGCATGGCCCGGAGGAAGTCGCATTCGCCGATGAATTGTTCGCGGCGGTCGAAGACCTCCTTGGACTGCGGCGACACACGTTGAAGGTGGGCATCATGGACGAGGAGCGCCGCACCAGCGTCAACCTCGCCGAATGCATTCGCGCGGTCGAACATCGCGTGGTGTTCATCAACACGGGCTTCCTCGACCGGACCGGCGATGAGATCCATACGTCGATGGAGGCGGCCGCCATTCCGCGCAAAGGCGACCTGAAGAAGGCCCTGTGGCTGGACGCCTATGAGCGGCAGAACGTGGACGTAGGGCTCGCCTGCGGTCTGCGCGGACATGCGCAAATCGGCAAGGGCATGTGGGCGATGCCGGATCTGATGGCGGACATGCTGAAGGCCAAGATTGCCCATCCGCTGGCCGGTGCCAACACCGCGTGGGTGCCCTCGCCCACCGCCGCCACCTTGCACGCGTTGCATTATCACCAAGTGGACGTGGCCGAGGTGCAGGCTCGATTGGCCAGCCGGCAGCGTGCCTCGCTCGACGACATCTTGACGCCGCCGCTGGTGGCCAAGCCCGCTTGGACGGCGGCCGAGGTCGAGGAAGAATTGAACAACAACGCGCAGAGCATTCTCGGTTACGTGGTCCGCTGGGTCGACTCCGGCGTCGGCTGCTCCAAGGTGCCGGATTACTACGACGTGGCGCTGATGGAGGACCGGGCGACGCTGCGCATCTCGAGCCAGCATGTGGCGAACTGGCTGCGGCATGGAATATGCTCGCGCGATCAGGCGATGGGCGCGCTCGAACGCATGGCGAAAGTGGTCGATGAACAGAACTCCGGCGATCCGGGATACCGGCCCATGAGCGGCGTGCCCGGCAATGTCGCATTCCAGGCCGCCTGCGACTTGATATTCAAGGGCCGGGAACAACCGAACGGCTACACCGAAGCGATCCTCACCGCGCGCCGCAAGGAACGGGTTCTGCAGCAATCGCGAACCCCCGAATAACCGCAAACGGAACCGCCCATGGACAAACTGACCCTGCCTCAGGCAAACAAGATCATCGAGACGGCATTATCCACGGCGCGCCAGAGAGGCCATCGGCCCATGGCGGTGGTCGTGCTGGACGACAGCGGCCACGTGCGCTCGGTACAGCGGGAGGACGGCGCGAGCATGTTCCGGATCGAGATCGCCACCGGCAAGGCGTGGGCCGCGGTGAGCATGGGCGCCTCCAGCCGCACCCTGAATGAGCGCGCCCGCGACAACCCCATTTTTTACGGCGCGCTGCCGGCAACGGCACAGGGTAAATTTCTGGCCCAGACCGGCGCTGTCCTCATCAAGAACGCCCGTGGCGAGATCGTGGGGGCGGTGGGCGCCAGCGGCGGCACGGGCGACGAAGACGAAGCCATCTGCGTGGCCGGGGTCGAGGCGTCCGGCCTGAAACACGCTTGAACAAACCGCGCTATCCCCGGCGCGAAGCGCGGCCCGTTCGCCTTGCCGGGGGTCCGAGCTAGCCCAAGAAGACGCTCGGCCCACGGCACGTGCCGGCGTCGCCGGCCGCTACTCTCGCTGTCGAAAGTATCGCAGGCCCTGCGCCGCCAGCACGGCGCTGCCGATCAGGGCGAGATAACCTCCCGCGCCGATGGACACATGCCGGGAGACCAGGCCGCTGCCCTGCCGCACCAGGTCGTTCGCGAAGCGAATGAAATTGCCGCTCACGGACTTCGCGTCGGCGGGCGTGGCGAAGAATTCGCCCGACGTTCTCGCGCTGAGCACCGCGCCGCACACCACCATCAGTACCAGCGGCGCGAGATAAGCGAACCATGCCGATCGCCGCGCAGTCATGTGCGGCGCCAGGGGCGCCGCCACGCACAGCAGACACACCAGCCCGAAGCCGATCCGTTGCAGCGAGTTGTCGACGCCGAAGAACAGCCGCATCGGATCGGCAATGACGGCGCCTAGGTCGAAGAAACGCACGCCATGTTCGAGCGAACCCAAACTCACGACCAAGGTATTCATGAAGAACCAGCCGAAGATCACACAGATCATCGCGAGCCGGGTGGACCCTTCGAGTGCCATCACGGCGCGCAGCGCGCGGCCCAGCGGGGCCCGAGCTGAGGAAATGTCCATGCTGCGGGGCGTATCCATCGTGAACGTAGGGTAGCGCCAATATCCAACTTTGGCAGCAATTTTTTCCCGTGCTAAGCTTTGCCGCACGGATCATCGCATCGGCACCGTGCACGAACCTCGAGAACTGGCGGGATGAAACAATAAAATGCCCCGAGCGCGCGTCGCCCTGCTGGTCACGTTCGCCGCCTACCTCGCGGCCTGCGCCACCGTCGATCAGAAATTCCACGATGACGCCTGGTACCAGAAGACCAAGGTGATCTCGGCGAAGGCGGTCGACGTCACCACCACCACCGCCTCCAAGGCGTACGCGCGCACGCAGAAGTATCTCGCCGAACAAGATCTGCTGAAGACGTTTCAGGATGCCGGCGAGCACAGTGAAGCCGCCGTGCTCGGCGTATTACATAAGTCGGGAATATCCAAAGGCTCGGGCGCGCCGTCCAGCGCCGCGAACGTGCCCAGTCCGAACGCAGCGGCGGGGCCGAAGCGACGCCCGCCCGCCCCGCCACTGGATGACAAGGTTCCGGAGCAATACGCCGGCTCCCTGCGCTGGCCCTTGGATGCCTACATCGTCAGCTCCGAATTCGGCGCTCGCTGGGGGAAGACTCACAAAGGGATGGATATGGCCGCCGACGTGGGTGAACCTGTGTATGCCATCGCGGATGGCGAAGTCATCTACGCGGGGGACGGCCTGCGCGGCTACGGCAATGTGGTGATCCTGCGGCACGATCGAAAGACCAGCTCGCTGTACGCGCACAACAGCGAACTCAAGGTCAAACTCGGCGATCAGGTCAGGCAAGGCACGCTGATTGCGTTGCTGGGAAGCACCGGCCATTCGACCGGACCGCACGTGCATTTCGAGATTCGCGATGGCGACGTGGCGGTGAATCCGCGCAGCGTGTTGCCCAAACCCAAGGTCGCGGACGGCACCCCGATCGAACGCGGCCTCAAGGTTCCGACGATTGCCAGCCTCGCTGACGCGCCGCCGACTTGAGTCGACAGAGCGGCGGCGCAGCCAAGCGGGACCGACATCGGACAACGACGTACTGACCCGCCCAGGTTCGTACGCTCGCCGCCCTCAGCCCTAACGCCCCTCGCTCGAACTCAACAACTTCTTGTACTGGCTCGGCTGACTGCGCAAGTACTGCTTCGGAGCGGCGACGGTCGCCCCCAACTGCGCGGCCGCATGCCACGGCCATCGTGGGTCATAGAGTGCCGCACGCGCCAGCGCGATGGCATCGGCTTCGCCGGCGGCGATAATCGCCTCCGCCTGCTCGGGCGCGGTAATCAGACCCACCGCGATGGTCGGCAATCCGGTCTCGGCTTTGATGCGCTTGGCAAATGGCACTTGGTAGCCGGGCACCGCATCGATCTTCTGCAGCGGCGACAAGCCGCCGGAACTCACGTGAATGGCCGCGCAACCTCGCGCCTTGAGCGCCTGAGCAAATGCCACCGAGCCTTCGATGTCCCATCCGCCCGGCACCCAGTCGGTGGCGGACAGCCGCACCCACACCGGCCGCTCCGCGGGAAACGCCGCGCGAACCGCGGTGTAGACCTCCAGCGGAAAGCGCAGGCGGTTCTCGAGCGAGCCGCCATACTCATCCTGCCGCCGGTTCGACAGGGGCGATAGGAATTCATGGAGCAGGTACCCGTGAGCGGCATGGATCTCGATGCCATCCAAGCCAAGCAGCGCAGCACGCCGCGCCGCCTGCACGAAGTGCTCGCGCACCCGCGCCATGCCGTGGTGATCGAGAGCCGCGGGTGCATCGTCTCCCGGATGGAACGGCAACGGCGACGGTGCGACAGTCTTCCATCCTCCCGGCTGGTCCGGGGCGATTTGCGCGCCGCCCTCCCAAGGCAGCCGCGTCGAGGCCTTGCGTCCGGCATGCGCCAGCTGCAATACCACGCGGATCGGCGAGTAGGTTCGGATCGCCGCGAGTACACGCGCCAGCGCCGCGGCATTCTCGTCGCTGTACAACCCCAGATCGCCCGCCGTGATGCGGCCGTCCGGCGACACCGCAGTAGCCTCGATGGTCAACACCGCGGCGCCGGAGAGCGACAGATGGCCCAGATGGATCATGTGCCAATCGGTCGCCGAACCGTCCACGGCGGAGTACTGACACATGGGCGCGATGAAGATGCGGTTCGGCAACGACAGTTTGCCCAGGTCGAAGGGCGTGAATAACAGACTCATATCGAACTCCGATGGCCCTTGAGCGGGATGTTGAACGTGATGGTCGCCCCGTACGCTTCGGGCGACTGCGGATCCACCCGCACCTTGTCGAATACCAAGAGGCGCGTACCCAGCGCGAAGCTCTCTTTCAGATCGTGCGTCACCATGAAAATCGTCATCTTGTTCATGTTCCACAACTTCAAGATGAGCGTGTGCATGTCCGCGGTGATGCCCGGGTCCAGCGCGCCGAAAGGCTCGTCCAGGAGCAGAATTTTCGGCTCGCAAATCACCGACTGGGCGATCGACAGGCGCTGCTGCATCCCGCCCGACAGTTGCGCCGGATACTTATCCGCGGCCGCCTGCAATCCCACCGCGTCGAGCAGTTCCCGGGCTCTTTCCACCGCACGGCGCCGCGCCGCGCCGAACAGTTTACCGAACACCCGCGAATCGCGCATCTCGAGACCCAGCAGTAAATTCTTCATCACCGTCAGATGAGGGAACAGCGAATAGCGCTGAAATACGATGCCGCGATCCGGACCCGGTTCGGTGGGCAGCGGCTGCCCATCGATCAGAAACGTGCCGCGGCTTGGGCGTTCGATGCCGAGCAGCATTTTGAGGAAAGTGGTCTTGCCGCAGCCCGAAGCGCCGACGATGGTCACGAACTCGTGATCGTCGACGTGCAGATTCACGTTCTCGAGCACCACTTGATCGTGGTATTCCTTCCATAGGTGCTTGACGGTCACCTGGGTCATTGCGGTGCCGCCCATGCAAACGCCTTCGCTCGCAGCATCCGCAGCAGCCAGTCCATGGTGAAAGCCAGCACGGTGATCCAGGCGACATAGGGCAGGATGACATCCATCGCCAGATAGCGCCGCACCAGGAAGATGCGGTACCCCAAGCCTTCCGTGGAAGCGATTGCCTCGGCGGCGATGAGAAACAACCAGGCGGATCCCAAACTGAGCCGCAGCGCATCGATCAGGCGCGGCCACATCTGCGGCAGCACTACCCGGATGACGAGTTGCCAGGTCGACGCGCCGAGAGTCTGCGCCTTGATGATCTGCTCGCTCGGCAACTCGGCCGTACGCATCGCGAGATCGCGCACGATGATGGGCGCAACGCCGACGACGATGAGGGTGACTTTGGCAACCTCGCCCAAGCCCACCACGATGAAGAGAATCGGTAGAATCGCGAGCGGCGGAATCAACGACACCGCCGCCACGAACGGCGCGACGGCCGCCCTCAGGTACGGCAGCACCCCGATCGCGAGCCCGAGGCACAGTCCGCCGAGCGCGCTGATCGACAGCGCCACCAGCAAACGCTGCAGGCTCGCCCGCGTATCGGTCCAGAACAGATAAGCGCCGCTGCGTTCGTCTTCCTCGAAGGCGAAGCGATGTACGGTCGCGGCGATGGTCGTCGGCGCCGGCAACAGTTTGTCGCCGGGATTCTCGAGCAGACGCGCGTGTGAGTAATAGAGATACGCGCAGACGACGAGAATGAACGGCAGCATGCTCAAGCTCGCCGCCATGCCGCGGCCGGGCCGCCGGTTGATCAGCCGCCGCATGAGTGCTGCCCGTTCAAAGCGTCCCGTCCATGGCCATCTTCGTGAACGTGGGATCGAAGCGCATCTTGATGTTGTGCGTATCGCCGAGCGTCTTCCCGCCGGGGAACTGAATACCGACGACGTCCGCCGAACTTGCCCCCTGCCCCAGGATCCCGTGATCGAAGGAGAATTGACGGACCAGGTCCATGGTCTTGACGACGCTCTCGCTGGTCACGAACCGATAGGCATCGGCGGGCGTCGCAAACAGTCGCGTGGTCGCCAACTGACTGGTATACCCGGCGAGGTCGGTGCCGGACGCCTTGGCCATCGCGGCCTGCGCGGCCTTCGCCGCCGCATCGTTCTTGAACATCACGGACATGGTCTCATACCACGCTCCGACCAGCGCCTTGCCGAGCTTCGGATTGGCGTTGAGCGTTGCGGTATTGACCACCATGAGATCCATGATCTCGCCCGGAATCTTGCTCGAGTCGAATACCAGCTGTGCGTCCGGCATGGCGAGTACCGCGCTCAGCTGCGGCTTCCATGTCACGACGGCGGTACTCGAGGGCGTCGCAAAGGCCGCGACCACGTCCGCATCGGAGGTGTTGACGATTTTAAGATCCCGCTCGCGCATGTTGGCGCCGGCCAAGGCGCGCACCAGGAGATAGTGCGACACCGACAATTCGACCAGATTCACTTTCTGCCCTTTGATGTCCTCGAGTTTCTTCCCCTTGCCCTTCAGCACCACGCCGTCGTTGCCATTGGAGAAGTCGCCGACGATCAGTGCGGTGGAATCGACGCCGCCTGCGGCCGGGATGGTGAGCATGTCCATATTCGTCATCACGCAGGCATCGAACATGCCGGCCGTGTATTGATTCATGGACTCGATGTAGTCGTTCACCTGCGTCAATTTGATCTTGATGCCGTACTTCGTCGCCCACTTCTTCAGGATACCGCTCTGATCCGCGTAATCCCACGGCATCCAGCCGACGTAAATGGTCCACGCCACGTTGAACGAGGTCTTCTCCGCCGCGGCGAGCGCCGGCCCCACCCCGCCCAAGGTCAGCACCAGAATGGCGAGACCGGCGCGCCAACCGGTTCGCCTGGAGAAATTCCACCGCCGCATCGTCATAGTTCGTCTCCCAGTTCAGATGTATTCAAGGGCGCAGTACCACGAGCGTCTGCGCCACCGTCACGGCGCGACCTTCGATGCAGCGCACTTGCGCCACGATGCCGTCGCGCGGCGCGGTCACCGGCAATTCCATTTTCATCGATTCGACGGTCACCAAAGTGTCGCCCGCTTTGACCGCTTGGCCCAACACCGCCGCGATCTTCCAGACGCTGCCGGACACGGGACTGGCTACCTTGAGATGATCGGGATGCACGTCGTCCGAGTCCACTTGCGCGAGCGGCGCGGGCAGATCGGCGGCGTAGCCGATCTGCCCGCTCGCCTCCCAGCGGCGCCGCTCGGCCTCGAAGGCGCTTTGTTGACGCGCCTTGTGCGAGGCGATGCTCGCGCCATTGTCCGCGAGAAAACGCCGGTGATCCCGCAGGCGGAACGTCTCCTCGCGGATGTCGAGGCTCGCCCGCCCGTGGGCGAAGTCCTCGCGAAATTCCAGCAATTCGGCGCCGCTCACCGGATAGAAACGAATCTGATCGAAGAAACGCAGCAGCCAGGGTTTGCCCGCCGCGAATTCGCGGGTGACTCCGTAGGTGTTCCACATCTGGCATGTCCGCCCGACGAATTGATAACCGCCGGGTCCCTCCATGCCATAGACGCACAAATACGCGCCGCCGATGCCGACGGCATTCTCCGGCGTCCAGGTCCGCGCGGGGTTGTACTTCGTCGTGACCAAACGGTGACGCGGGTCGACGGGCGTTGCCACCGGTGCTCCCAAGTACACATCCCCCAGTCCGAGCACGAGGTAACTGGCCTCGAACACGATCCGCTTCACGTCCTCGATGCTGTCCAGCCCGTTCACCCGGCGAATGAATTCGATATTGCTCGGGCACCAGGGCGCATCGGCGCGCACCGATTGCATGTATTTCGCAATCGCCAGTTGCGTCGCCGCATCGTCCCACGACAACGGCAGGCGCACGACGCGGGTCGGAATCTCGATGTCGTCGATCGCCTGCAGCGATGCTTCGGCCTCGCCGAGCATGTCGAGCAGCGAGCCCAAGGACAGCACCTGACTGTCGTAGTGCACCTGCAGCGAACGAATCCCCGGCGTCAGTTCGATGACGCCGGGCAGCTGCGCACGCTCGAGCCACGACATGAGTGCATGCACCCGCAGCCGCAGTTCCAGATCCAGGATGGGCGGCCCGTACTCGACCAGCAGGTACTTGTCGCCGGCGCGCCGATAGACCACCGCCGGCGCAGCCACCCGCGCGGACAGGCTCGCGACGATCGGAGAGTCCGCGCCATTGCGGCGCGCCGCGAGCTCATCGTCTGCTGGCGGCCATGATGCCGGCTGCTTCGCTCGCGCAGGGACCGCTTCCCCGGCCGCCCGTGACGTGCCGGCCAATGGCACCGCCGCTCGCTCAGGTCCCGGCGCGCCCCACGCTGCGAACAATCGTTCCTGGGCGAGTTCCGCGCGCAACGCGTCGTCCGGTGTCAATCGCTTGAAGCGAACGCGATTGTTCGGACGCAACTGGCCGAGCTTCCACAGCTCCGCCTTGACCAGCGTCGCCGGACAGACGAAGCCGCCCAGCGACGGTCCGTCGGGACCGAGAATCACCGGCATGTCGCCGGTGAAGTCCACGGCGCCGATGGCGTAGGCGTTGTCATGGATGTTCGAAGGATGCAGCCCCGCCTCGCCGCCGTCGCTGCGTGCCCACGCGGGCTTGGGCCCGATCAGGCGCACGCCGGTGCGGTTGGAGTTGTAATGAACCTCCCAGTCGGCGCCGAAAAACGCGTCCATATCCTCGGCAGTGAAGAAATCCGGGGCACCGTGCGGCCCGTACAGCACGCCGATTTCCCATCGATCGCCGATCGCCGGAATGCAGTTCGCGGGAACCGCCAGAGGATCCTCCGGCCCTTGCCAGGCGCCCCAGTGCAGTACATCGCCCGCGGCGAGCGCCCGTCCCCCGTGGCCGCCGAACTTGCCCAGTGTGAACGTGGCGCGGCTGCCGAGATACACCGGTACGTCGAAGCCGCCGCGAATCGCGAGATACGCGCGGCACCCAGCACCCACCACGACGCCGATTCGCAGCACCTCGCCCGCCCCCACCGAGACGGGCGTCCAGAAAGGCAGCGCTCGCCCGCCGATGTCGGCGTGCATCTCGGCGCCGCCGAGACAGACCACCGCGTCCGCGTCGAACTTGAGCGTCGGCCCCGATACCGTGATCTCGAGCGCCGCCGCATCCGAGCGATTGCCCACCGCCCGGTTCACCAAGCGAAAGGACACATCGTCCATGGGACCCGACGGCGGAATCCCCACGCTCCAATAGCCGACTCGCCCCGGATGGTCCTGCAGCGTCGTCTGCGTCCCGCCGTGCAGAACCTCGATGCTGTGCGGCGCGAATACGAAGGACTCGAGCGCGCGCGTGGTCATCGCGCCCGCGGCGAACAAGGGATCCGCGATCAGATGCTCGAGGTAGGAAAGATTGGTCTCGATGCCCGACACCGTCGTCGCGGCGAGCGCCGCGCGCATTTTCTCGAGCGCGTCGGCTCGATCCACGCCCGCGGTGATGATCTTGGCCAGCAGCGGATCGTACAGCGGCGTGACCTGCGTGCCGGCGGCAATCCACGTCTCGACGCGCGCGGCGGCCGGGAACCGCGCCGTCGTCACCAGACCCGATGACGGCCGGAACTGCCGCGCGGGATCCTCCGCGTACACACGCACCTCGATGGAAGCCCCGCGCGCGGCCGGCGCGTCGAGCGCAAGCGTCTCGCCGGCGGCCTGCCGCACCATCCATTCGACGAGATCGATGCCGAAGACTTCCTCGGTCACGCCATGCTCCACTTGCAGGCGCGTGTTCACCTCGAGGAAATAGAATTGCTCGGCCACCACGTCGTATACGAATTCCACCGTGCCCGCCGACCGATAGCCGACCGCGGTGCCTAGCCGCACGGCGGCCTCGTGCAGCCGGGCGCGCGTCGCCGCGGACAATCCCGGCGCGGGCGTCTCTTCGATGATCTTCTGATTGCGTCGCTGAGTCGAACAATCGCGTTCGCCCAGGGCGACGACAGTGCCCCTGCCGTCGCCGAAAATCTGCACCTCGATGTGCCGCGCGCGCTCGATGTACTTCTCCAGAAACGCGCCGCCGCGGCTGAAGTTCTTGGTGGCCAGACGCTCGACCGCGCCGAACGCGTCATCGAGCTCGGCTTCGCGGCGCACCAACTGCATGCCGATGCCGCCGCCGCCCGCCGTGCTCTTGAGCATCACCGGGTAGCCGATGCGCGCGGCCTCGATGCGCGCCTGCGCGGCATCGGCCAACAAGGCGCTGCCCGGCAGCAGTGCCACGCCGTTCTGCGCTGCAATCTCGCGGGCCAGATGCTTGAGCCCGAAACTGCGCATCTGGCGGGCGGTGGGTCCGATGAACACGATGCCGGCCGCCTCGCACGCATCGGCGAATGCCGCGCTCTCGCTCAGGAATCCGTAACCCGGATGGATGGCCTGCGCGCCGGTGGCGTGTGCCGCCGCCAACAGGGCGTCCTGACGCAGATAACTCTCGGCAGCCGGGCCCGGCCCGATATGCACTGCCTCCTGCGCCTGCGTCACGTGCGCGGAATATTTATCCGCATCCGAATAGACGGCCACCGTGCCGATGTGCAGCCGTGCGAGCGTGCGCAGGACGCGGCAGGCGATCTCGCCGCGGTTCGCGACCAGAACTTTACGAAACATCCGCATCCCAGATCAGCACTTCGAGCGGCGTCGGATTGTAGGCATTGCATGGATTGTTGAGCTGCGGGCAATTCGAGATGAGCACGATCACATCCATGCCGGCGCGCATCTCGACGTACTCGCCCGGCCCGCTCAGGCCATCCGCGAAAGTCAGGCCGCCCTCCGGCGTCACCGGCACGTTCATGAAGAAATTGATGTTGTGGCTCAAGTCGCGCTTGGTGAGCCCCAGCGTATCGTGCTCGGCGAGCGCCAGCAGATAGCTGTCGCGGCAGGCGTGCATGGTTCGCTTTTCCAGATCGTAGCGCACGGTATTCGATTCGCTGGCGCACGCGCCGCCCAAGGTGTCGTGTCGCCCGACCGTATCCGCCACGATCTCCGCCAGCACCTGCCCAGAGGTCGACCGCAGCTTCGACCCATGGCTCAGATAGACATTGGCCTGCTCGCGAATCGTGTCCACCGCACTGTAGCGATCCGCAACGTCCGCCGCATTGAAGAACAAGGTGTCTGCGGCCTGGTTTCCCTCCACATCGACGATGCGCAGTCGCTGGCCCCTGCGGAGGGTATCGATCCAGTAGTCGCCCGCCCGGATGACGGTGCTGAACACCGCCTCGCCCGGCAACAACGCGCTGCGCCGACGCACGATGGCCGCGCCGCCTGGCACCCCACCAGCGTCCCGCCCGTCCCCGCCGTCGCCCGCACCGACACCGACGGCGCTGCTGCCGCCGCCACTACTGCCACCACCAGCGCCATGCCCGCCGCTGTCGCCCACGCCAGCACCTGCGCTACGCCCATCGCCCACGCCACCGCCGCCACACAAGTGATACAACGCGTTATTGGCAAAGCCGCGCATGTTCTCGGGGCGCGAGTTCTTGCAGAAATCATCATCCGCAACCGGCGGCGCGGCGCCGATGCGAATGCCGAGCGGCTTTCTCGGATACGCCGCCGCACCGTTCAAGGGATGCGGACACGTATGCAGCAGCACCAGCGTATCCATTTCGAAACGCAGATCCACGTAGGTGCCGGGCGCCGCGTGGGTTGGATCGAAATGCAGGGCGCCATCGTCCGCCGCCCACACCTTGCTGAACCAATTCACGTTGGCAACGAGATCGCGCCGCCCCAGCCCATACTTGCCGGCCTCGACCAGAAAGGCGTCATGCCCGTTCTGCGTCCACTCATTGCGATACAGCTGGTAGCTCTTCTCGCCCCACCGCTCGGCCACCAGACGCCTGGTCGAATTGCCGCACACCGTGTCGTGCCAGCCGCCGCTGTCTTCGACGATGGAACAGAAAATGCGGCCCATATCGGAATACAAGCAGTGGCCCTTGGTCAGCTTGAACGTGTGCTGACACTTGAGCGTGTCGGGCGCGTTGTAGCGCTCGAGCGGATTCAGCGGATTGTAGAACAGCATGCCGACGTTGGCCCCGCCCTCGCGGTCGGTGAGGCGCAGCAAGGTGCCGGCACGCACGGTCAACGACCAATGCTTGCCGCCGTCGATCACTGTTTCATAGGACGTGCTCGTTTGCGTCATGGCGAATCGACTCCTTCAGATGCCAGAGTCGCGACCGAAGCCACGACCACTACTCGAGGAGACGCTTCGCTGCAGTCGGGATTCTCCCAAAACGGGGAGACCATCCCGAGGACGCAGCGCTCGCTCCTCGATACTGTCTCCCGGGCTTTTGTCCCGCCGTGTATCCGTGAGAATTCGCCGAACGAATTCCAGGACTGCCTCTCTCGGACCAGACACCCGCAGAGCAGGCCGGAACCCTAGACGCACATTGGTTTTTCCACGCCAGTAAATCTCATGCCTGGTGCCCCCGTGTCAACCCGTCATGCCATGCACCGCCGCGGCGCGTGCGCGGCCGCCCCATGCCCCGAATCCGCGCATAACCGGACTGGGCATCCCACACCTTCGCCCACTATGATTGCGGCATGCAGAATACCCACAGCCTTGCCATCGCCTCGCTTCGCGAGAGCTATCGCGCCGGACGCGAAACGCCCGCGCGCGTCGTCGGACGCTTGCTCGAGAACTTCGGCGCCGCCGATCCCTACAATCTCTGGATCACGCGCCTCGCCCCGCCGCAGGTGATGGCGTATGTCGCGGCACTCGATCCGAACGCCATCCAGGATAAGCCGTTGTACGGCATTCCGTTCGTCATCAAGGACAACATCGATCTGGCGGGCGTGCCGACGACGGCCGGCTGCCCGGCCTTTGCCTACACGCCGTCGCAATCCGCCACCGTCGTGCAACGCTTGATCGACGCGGGGGCGATTCCGCTGGGCAAAACCAACTTGGACCAGTTCGCCACCGGCTTGGTAGGGGTGCGCTCGCCTTATGGAGCGTGCCGCAACAGCATCAACCCGGACTTCATCTCCGGCGGGTCGAGCGCGGGGTCGGCGGTCGCCGTGGCGCTGGGGCTCGCCAGCTTCTCGTTGGGAACCGACACCGCAGGATCGGGCCGCGTCCCCGCGGCGTTCAACAATCTCATCGGTTTGAAACCCAGCAACGGTCGCCTGAGTACCCGCGGGGTCGTGCCGGCCTGCCGCTCGCTCGACTGCGTCTCCATATTTGCGCTCACCGCCGAGGACGCGGCCACCGTGCTCGATGTCGCCGAAGGCTTCGACGCCGCCGATCCCTATTCGCGCCGCTTGGGAAATCAGACGCTGGTCGGCATGCGCATCGGCGTGCCGCGGCGCGACCAGCTGCAATTCTTCGGCGACGCCGACTACGAACGGCTGTTCGCCGTCGCCGTGCAGCACGCCGAGTCGCTCGGCGGCAGCACCGTCGACATCGACTTCGCGCCCTTCCTGGAGGCCGCGCGGTTGTTGTACGACGGACCCTGGGTCGCCGAACGCTATGCCGCGGTGGGCGATTTCCTGGAAGCGCATCGCGACGCGATGCATCCCGTCACGCGCCAGATCATCGAGGGTGCAAAGCGCTTCACGGCGGCCGCGGCGTTTCAAGGCGAATACAAACTCAAAGAGCTGAAACGCCTGAGCGAGGCGGTCTGGTCGCAGGTCGACATCCTCCTGACGCCCACCGCCGGCACCATCTACCGGCTGCAAGAGGTCGACGCCGACCCGCTGCGATTGAACGCGAATCTCGGCTACTACACCAATTTCATGAACCTGTTCGATCTGTCGGGCGTTGCCGTGCCCGCGGGCTTTCGCACCGACGGCATGCCGTTCGGGGTGACGCTGGTGGGACCACGCGCCGCCGAGCGCGCTCTGCTCGAGGTCGCAGGCCGCCTGCAGCGCGCGTGCGTCGCCACCATGGGAGCGCTCGATCTCGCCCTGCCCGCGCGCTCGGCGCCGACCATGCGCCTCAAGGAGGGCTTCGTCACGATGGCCGTGTGCGGCGCCCACATGGACGGACTGCCGCTCAATCATCAACTGCGTGAACGCGGCGGCTACCTCATCGAAGCGGCGCGCACCGCAGAACACTACCGGCTGTTCGCGTTGCCCGGCGGCCCGCCGCGGCGCCCCGGGTTGATTCGGGTGGCGGCCGACGGCCTCAGCATCGACCTCGAGGTGTGGGCGTTGCCCACCGAGCACGTCGGTTCGTTCATTGCCGGCATTCCCGCACCCCTGGGCATCGGCAAGATCGAACTCGAATCGGGCGCCTGGGTGACGGGATTCTCCTGCGAGGGCTATGCCGCCGAAGGCGCGACCGACATCAGCAGTTACGGCGGCTGGCGGTCCTACCTCAAGGCGGCGTCGGTGTAGCCCGGCTGCTTGGATGCCTGCGGGCGCTTGGGTCGCTGTGGGCGCTTGCATGCCGCAGGCTGCCTGCCTGTCACAACGACAGGTAGTCAACCAAGGGCGCGCGGCCGGCGCGGACGCCGTGACTTATGCCGCATGCTGGACGCAACGCGTCAATCGCGGTATAGTGCCTTCAGCTAAATCAGGTCGGTGCTCGGTCAGTGCCACCTTTAGTCCGCGGTCCGTCCTCGACGCACTCCGTTCATTTACCCCCCTCGCTGCTGACCGCTGCGGAGCTAGAAGCTCTGTCGTGCGAGTCCAAATTCTTTAAGGAATCATCAATGTCATTTTCCGATCTCGGGCTGCTGCCCGAATTGCTGCGTGCTGTCGCCGATAAGGGCTACGACACTCCCTCGCCCATCCAGGCACAAGCCATTCCCGCGGTGCTGTCCGGCCGCGACGTGTTGGCGGGCGCGCAGACCGGCACCGGCAAGACGGCCGGTTTTATTCTACCCATTCTGCAGCGCCTGGTCGCAGATACGGCGCACGGCACCAGCCGCGCGCCGCGGGCGCTGGTCCTCACTCCCACCCGCGAACTCGCGGCGCAAGTCGCCGAAAGTGCGCGCAGCTACGGCAAGTATCTGCAGCTGCACACCTACCAGGTGTTCGGCGGCGTGAGCATCAACCCGCAGATCAGCAACCTGCGCAGCGGCTGCGACGTGTTGGTCGCGACCCCCGGACGATTGCTCGATCTCGCACAGCAGCGCTGTGTGGATCTGTCGAAAATCCAAGTGCTGGTGCTGGATGAGGCCGATCGCATGCTCGACATGGGCTTCATCAACGATATTCGCAAGATCATCCGATTGCTGCCGCAGAAACGCCAGAATCTGCTGTTCTCGGCCACCTATTCGGATGACATCCGAGGTCTCGCCGAGCGCCTGCTGCACGATCCGCTGTCCATTCAAGTCGCCCCGCGCAACGCCGCCATCGAACTCGTGGAACAGTGCGCCTATCGCGTGCAGAAGGAGCAGAAGCGCCATCTGCTGGTACACCTCATCCAGGAAGGACAGTGGCACCAGGTGCTGATCTTCACGCGCACCAAACACGGCGCGAATCGCCTGACGCAGCAGCTCGAAGGCGCAGGCATCAAGGCCGCCGCCATTCACGGCAACAAGAGCCAGGCCGCCCGCGTCAAGGCGCTCGACATGTTCAAGCGCGGCCAGGTGACCGCCCTGGTGGCGACCGAAGTCGCCGCTCGCGGCCTCGACATCAAGGAGTTGCCGCAGGTGGTCAACTACGAGCTTCCCAACGTTCCGGAAGACTATGTGCATCGCATCGGCCGCACCGGCCGCGCGGGCGCCGCCGGCGAAGCCGTCTCGCTGGTTTCGGGCGACGAAGCCGGATTGCTGCGCGACATCGAGCGCGTGCTGAAGCGTTCAATTCCCGTATTGCAGACGCCGCCGTTCAAAATCGTCGAATCCGCGCCGCTGCCGGCAGGCCAGGGAAATCGCTCGGGCGAACGCCCAGGCGCCGATCGGCCGCAGGGCCAGGGGCGTCCTCCTCATAACGGCAACTCGCATGGCAACCGCGGTTCCGACCGTCGCGATACGCGGCGCGGCCCGGCTCAAGGCGCCCGTGGTCAGGGGCAGCAACAGCGGGGGCGCTTCAACTGAGGGCACTGCCCAGCCCCGAGCGGTATTCTCATCGAGAGTATTGCTCGGAGCATCGCGCACAGTAGGAGATTGCCTGCGAAAAGGCCTGCTGGCTGAGGGACGGGGCTCCCTGGAGGCATGGCGCAACGAGCGAACGGCTCAGGCTGGCCCAACTGGGATACGCTCCGACGTATCCCAGTATCTGGAGCCTCGTCGGCGATGACTCGCGCCGGCCGGGGGTTCTAGAGCGTGGCCGCGATTTCCTTCAAATACTTCCCAAAGTGAGAGCCCAGGCTGGGATGCTTGAGCGCGTACTCCACCGTGGCCTGCAGATACCCGAGTTTGCTGCCGCAGTCGTAGCGCTTGCCTTCGAATTCGAACGCGTAGACCGCTTCCCGCTGCATCAACCGCGCGATGCCGTCGGTGAGCTGGATCTCGCCGCCCGCGCCCTTGCCGATTTTCGCCAGGTCCTCGAAGATCGAGCCCGACAGCAGGTACCGCCCGACCACCGCCAAGGTCGACGCCGCCTTGTCGGGCTTCGGCTTCTCGACGATGTGCGATATCCTGCCGACGCGCGGCGCGACCTCGCGCTCCAAGGAGACGATGCCGTACTTGTCCGTGTCGGATTTCGGTACGTTTTGCACGCCGAGCACGCTGCCGCCATACCTCGCGTGCACCTCGGTCATTTGCTTCAGGCAAGACACCTGCGCGTCGATCAAGTCATCGGCAAGGTGAACCATGAAGGGCGCATTGCCGACCACGGGGCGGGCGCACAACACCGCATGCCCCAGGCCCAACGGCGCGGGCTGCCGGATATAAACGCAGGAAGCCCAGCTGGGCAGGATGCCGTGCAGCGCATCCAGCAGTTCTTGCTTGCCCTGCGCTTGCAGGACGGCTTCGAGTTCCGGATCGCTGTCGAAATGATCCTCGATCGCCCTCTTGGAACTGCCCGTGATAAATACCAATGTCTCCGCGCCGGCGGACAATGCCTCGTCGACCGCGTATTGGATGAGCGGCTTGTCGACGATGGGCAGCATTTCTTTCGGGCTGGCCTTGGTGACGGGAAGAAATCGCGTGCCGCGTCCGGCCACGGGGAATACTGCGGTTTTGATGACGGTGTTTGGCATATGCAAATAATAGCGGATTTCAGCCCAGTTTAACGATAGCGTAGGCCTCAAAGCTATCCCAAGCATGACACGCAGGGCAATGCCAGTAAAAGCTGCGCCCCGCAAAGCCGCATTCATTGCACCGATATTTCTCAGCGAGCTCGAGCAGTGCACCGATCTCGCCCGCGATGCGCCGGGTATCGTTGCGGCGGGCGCGGTCACGCCGGGCGTCGTCGCTCGGCACATCGGCATGCCGGACATCGCCATGCGGCGCCACGTCGCGCGCCGCGTCGGGCTCTGCGTCGGCGCGCGAGAACCATACCGCGCGCAGCGTCGGGTCCTGCGCAAAAACTCTCTCGATGGGCTCGCGCAGCGGCGCGGCATCCGCGAGTTCAGCCGAGAGCGCGGCGAACACCAGGCGCTTCAATTCATCCGCATTGCGCGACTGCGCGGCGGCCACCAGTTCGGCCAGCACCGAATCGCGGTGGTCGGCACCGACGAGACGCAGCAGGTGCGGCAGCTCTTCCTGCATGAGCACCGGGGCTTCGTGCAACGCCACGCGCAGCAGCCGTATGGCGAGGGTGAAATCGCGGTCGTGTTCGGCGATGCGCGCCCGAAGCATGGCGGCGCGCGGGAACGGCGAGACTTCCTGGCGCGCCTCGCGCAGCAAACGCCTGGCCTGATCGATTTCGCGGCGCTCGATCGCCAGCGTTGCGAGTTCGCACAGATAGTGAGCCGCCACCAGACGCGGCGGCGCCGCCTTGATCCGCGCCAGCTGGCGGTATACGCCCAGGGCCTGCCGCCATTCGTGCTGGCGCTCGTACACCCCGCGCAGCGAATCCAGCGCGGTCGCACGCAGCCGCGGCACGTCGCTGACTTTCTGAAACAACTCCTCGGCGCGATCGAGCAGGCCCGCGCGCAGGTGATCGTGCGCCAGCGCGAGCAACGCCTGCTCGCGGTGTTCCGGGGCGAGCGTCTCCCGCGCCAGGAGATTTTGATGAATGCGGATGGCGCGTTCGACTTCGCCGCGCCGCCGATACAACGAGCCCAACGCGAAATGCGTCTCGACCGTATCGGCGTTGGTGTCCATCAGTTTGAGGAACATGTCGAGCGCGCGATCCGGCTGCTCGGTCACGAGAAAATCGAGTCCCGCCACATAGTCGGGGTGAAGTTTGGAGTAGCGTGCGCCGAGCCCGCGCGGCCAGCGTTTGCCCCAGCCGAAATGTCCGGCGAGAATGCCGACGACCAGCGCCGCGATACCGACAGCCCAAGTCAGCGGCGAAAGTTCAGGCATGAGGCCTTAGTCGCGGATAGGCTGATCCGCACCGTCGTTGACGCGTTCCCGCAGGTCCTTGCCCGGCTTGAAGTGCGGGACGTGTTTGCCGGCCAGAGCCACGGCTTCTCCGGTCTTGGGATTGCGGCCCTGCCGCGGCGGACGAAAATGCAGTGAAAAGCTGCCGAACCCGCGAATCTCTATGCGTTCACCCGTCGCCAATGCATCGCTCATGATTTCCAACAGCTGCTTCACCGCGAGTTCGACGTCTTTTGCCGGTAAATGCTTCTGCTTGGCCGAAATGATCTCTATGAGTTCGGATTTCGTCATTATCGATCCGTGCGAATCACTGGACATGGTTATTAGCGAGCGCGGCGGCCGTACGGGCCGCCGCGTTGACGCTTACTCCTTCAATCCTGGCCGGAGATCTGTTCTTTCAAGAGATCTCCCAGGCTGGTGCCGGTCGGTGAGTCGGTCCGATAATTCTGCATGGCCTCTTGTTCCTCGTGGATGTCCTTCGCCTTGATCGACAGCGAGATGCTGCGGCCCTTGCGGTCCACGCCGGTGAACCGGGCCTCGACTTCCTGGCCCACTTTCAGGAGCAAACGCGCGTCCTCGACGCGGTCGCGCGACAGCTCGGAAGCCCGCAGCTGGCCGTCCACGCCGTTGCCCAGATCGATGATGGCGCCCTTCGCGTCCACTTCACGAACCACGCCGGTCACGATGCTGCCCTTCGGATGTTCGGCGATGTACGCCGAGAACGGATCCTTCGCGAGTTGCTTGATGCCCAGACTGATGCGCTCGCGCTCCGGATCGATCGACAGCACCATCGCGTCGACCTGCTGAGCTTTCTGGTAGCTGCGAACAGCCTCCTCGCCCGGCATGTCCCACGAGATGTCGGACAGGTGCACGAGACCGTCGATGCCGCCCGAGAGTCCGATGAAAATACCGAAGTCGGTGATCGATTTGATCTGACCGCTGACCTTGTCGCCCCGGTTGTAGTTATCGGCGAATTCCTTCCACGGATTGGCCTTGCACTGCTTGACGCCCAAGCTGATGCGGCGGCGCTCTTCGTCGATGTCGAGCACCATGACTTCGACTTCCTGGCCCACGTGCACCACTTTGGCGGGATTGACGTTCTTGTTGGTCCAATCCATTTCCGACACGTGCACCAAACCCTCGACGCCCTCCTCGATCTCGACGAAGCAGCCATAGTCGGCGATGTTGGTGACCTTGCCGAACAGCCGCGTGTTGGCGGGATAGCGCCGCGCGATGTTCTGCCAGGGGTCCGCACCCAGCTGCTTCAGTCCCAGCGAGACACGCTGGCGTTCGCGATCGAACTTGAGGATGCGCACGTCGATCTCTTCGCCGACCTTGACCACTTCGGAAGGATGCTTGACGCGCTTCCAGGCCATGTCGGTGATGTGCAGCAAGCCGTCGATGCCGCCCAAGTCGACGAATGCGCCATAGTCCGTGAGGTTCTTGACGACGCCCTTGACCGCGGCGCCCTCTTGAAGATTGTCGAGCAGAGCGGAACGTTCGGCGCTGTATTCCTGTTCGACCACCGCGCGCCGCGACACCACGACGTTGTTGCGTTTCTGATCGAGCTTGATGACCTTGAATTCGAGCGGCTTGTTCTCGAGATACGACGGATCGCGGACCGGACGCACGTCGACCAACGATCCCGGCAGGAAGGCGCGGACGTTGTCGATCTCGACGGTGAATCCGCCCTTGACACGGCCGGTGATGATGCCGATGACGATCTCTTGCTTCTCGAATGCCGTCTCGAGGCGCGTCCAGGTTCTTGCGCGCTTGGCCTTTTCGCGGGACAGACGGGTTTCGCCCGAGCCATCCTCCACGCTGTCCAATGCAACCTCGACGGTCTCGCCGACGACGACTTCGATCTCGCCCTTTTCGTTCTTGAATTGATCGGCCGGAATGACGGCCTCGGACTTCAATCCAACATTGACGATGACGTAGTCTTGGCCGACTTCGACGATCAATCCGTTGAGGATGGTGCCAGGACGAATGCGCTGGCTCGCGATGCTCTGTTCGAACAGTTCCGCAAAACTTTCTGTCATGTTTTCTCTTAACTACTAAAGCCCTCGCACGTCCCGTGTGCGTCTGGGGTTACCGATGAACGACGGCGATCGTTCCTTGACCGCCGCAACCAAATCTTGAATCTCAGGCGAGCCGCTCATGGACAATTTCAAGCACGCGTCTCACCACCGCATCGACGGGCATTCCGCTCGTATCGAGCAGTACCGCGTCGTCGCTCGCGACGAGAGGTGAGGCGGAGCGCGTGATATCGCGCTGATCACGCTCTGCTATCTCCCGCGAAAGGGCGGCAAGGGTAGCAGCAACCCCCTTTTCTTTCAACTGCTTATGGCGTCTGGCCGCCCGCTCGTCGGCGCTGGCCGTGAGGAAGATCTTCACCCGGGCCGCTGGAAATACCACGGTGCCCATATCGCGCCCGTCCGCCACCAGACCCGGTGGCACGGCAAAGCGTCGCTGACGCTCCAACAGCGCCGCGCGCACCGCGGGCAGCGCCGCCACCTTGGACGCATCGTTGCCCGCCGTCTCGGTGCGAATCTCGCGTGTGACCTCCCGGCCGTTCAGGGAGACGACTTCCTCGCCGGCCGGACCGGAGCCGAACCGAATATCGAAGGTTTGCGCCAGGCGGGCCAAACCCGCGCCGTCGTCCAGACTGACCGCCGCGCGGCTGCCCGCCAGCGCGACCAGTCGATACAGCGCACCACTATCGAGCAGCGCCCAGCCGAGCGCCCGTGCTGCAGCGCGGCTCACCGTGCCCTTGCCCGACCCCGAGGGCCCGTCGATGGTCAGGATGGGCACACCGGACATATCGCTCACCAAGATCCCATGGCCTTACCCATCCTCCGACAGGTTGAACCCGACGGAACGTGCCAGACCGACGAAACCCGGGAAGGAGGTCGCCACGTTCGCGACGTCGCGAATCCGCAAGGGTTTGGCGGCCCGCAGGCTCGCGACCGCAAAGGACATGGCGATGCGATGATCCCCGTGGCTGTCGACGTCGCCGCCGCCGAAAGCCGGGCCGTCGGCGCGGCCCAGAATGCGCATGCCGTCCGGCAGCACCTCGTGAGCCACGCCGAGCGCGGCAAAGCCGGCGCTCATGGCGGCGATACGATCGCTTTCCTTGACGCGCAATTCCTCCGCGCCGGTGATGACGGTCTCGCCACGGGCGCAGGCGGCGGCGACGAACAGCACCGGAAATTCGTCGATGGCGAGCGGTACGAGGGAGGCGGGCACGTGGATCCCTTGCAGCACGGAAGCCCGCACCAGCAAATCCGCCACCGGCTCGGCGCCGCTCTCACGCGGATTCAGAACGTCGATCCGCGCGCCCATGCTGCGCAGGATATCCAACAATCCGATGCGCGTCGGATTCATGCCCACATTCTGAATCAACAACCCATCGCCGCCGGCGCCCAGCAGGCCCGCCACGATGAAAAAGGCCGCCGAGGAAAAATCGCCCGGCACATTGAGCCGCTGGCTCGCCAATGCTTGCGGCGGATATACCGTGGTGCGCAAGCCTTCGGTCGTGACCCGCACGCCGCAGCTCTGCAACATCCGCTCGCTGTGATCGCGCGAGACGGCCGGCGCGACCACCGTGGTGGGCCCGTCCGCATACAGGCCGGCAAGCAGAATCGCGGACTTCACCTGCGCGCTCGCCACCGGCATCGCATATTCGATGCCATGCAGGCGGCGCCCGCCAACGATGTCCACGGGCGGCGTCCCGTCATGCGTTCGCACATCGGCCCCCATGTCGCGCAGCGGCTTGGCGACGCGTTCCATGGGACGTTTCATCAAGGAGGCATCGCCCACCAAACGCGACGAGAAACGCTGCGCCGCAAGCAAGCCCGTGGACAGGCGCATCGCCGTGCCCGCGTTTCCCATATCGAGCGCGTGCGCGGGCGCCGTGAGGCCGTGCAGCCCAACGCCGTGGATCGAGACCTGCGTGGGGCTCGCCTGCTCGATGCGCACGCCCAAGGCGCGCATCGCGTTCAACGTCGCCAGGCAGTCCTCGCTCGCCAGGAAGCCCGTGACTTCGCTCACGCCCTGCGCCAATCCCGACAGCATCAGCGCGCGATGCGAAATGGACTTGTCTCCCGGCACATTCAGCATGCCGGACACGCGATGCGCCGGCCGCGCCTGGTAATCGGCCATCAGAGAACCGCTCGCGGGTACGAGCCTAGAACCTTGTACAGCGAGGCGCGTTCTGCCAACGCCGCCAGCGCTTTCGCCACCGGCGGGTCGCTCACGTGACCCTCGATGTCGATGAAAAACACATAGTCCCACTTGCGCTTGCGCGACGGCCGCGACTCGATGCGCGTCATGTTGACGCGATGCTCCGCCAACGGCTCCAGCAGCCGGAACAACGCGCCGGCATCGTCGGTGCCGCTCGCCGACACCAGCAGCGTGGTCCGATCGGCGCCGCTCGGACTGAACAGCTTGCGCCCCACCACCAGGAAGCGCGTGGTGTTGTCCGGCCGATCCTCGATTTCATTGGCGAGCAAGGTGAGGCCGTAGATTTCCGCGGCAGCGCGGCTGGCGATGGCCGCGGTGCCCCGCTCGTCGCGCGCGCGGCGTGCGCCTTCCGCGTTGCTCGCTACCGGTACTCGCTCGATGTCCGGCAATTGATCGTCGAGCCAGCCGCGGCATTGCGCCAGGGCCTGCGGATGCGCGCAGACGCGCTTGATGTCGGCGATGCTTGCCAGCCGGCCCATCAGGGAATGATGGATTCGCAGCTCCACTTCGCCGCAAATCTTCAATCCGGAATTCAGGAACATGTCCAGGGTGTGATTCACCGTGCCTTCACTGGAATTCTCGATGGGCACCACGCCGAAGTCCGCGACGCCGCCCTCGACCTCGTGGAACACCTCGTCGATGGCCGCGAGCGGCAAGGCCCGCACCGACGAGCCGAAATGCTTGAGTACGGCCGCCTGGGTGAATGTGCCTTCGGGACCCAGAAACGCCACCTTGAGCGGCTCTTGCTGCGCCAGACATGCCGACATGATCTCGCGAAACAGCCGCGCGATTTCCTCATCGCGCAGGGGACCGCTGTTGCGCTTCAGAGCCTTGCGCAAGACATCGGCCTCGCGTTCGGGCCGATAGAAATCGACCGCCTTGCCGGTCGCCGATTTGGAGATGCCGACGAGCTGTGCGAAGCGTGCGCGCTCATTGAGCAACGCATGAATGCGCTCATCGACGGAATCGATGCTGTTGCGAATGTTGGCCAAGTCGGGACGGGGGGCGGCCGCGGGATTCTCCTGCGGCCGCTCGTCGGCGTTGCCCGCCGCTGCCGCCGCGCGGTCAGCCGAACGCACGGTCTTCTTCCCGGCCGGGGTCTTCGAGGTCTTGATCGTACGGCGCGCCATCCGGTTACCTTACCCGTGCCTGCGCTCGAACTCGCGCATGAATGCGACCAGTGCATCGACACCGGCCAGCGGCATGGCGTTGTACAAACTGGCCCGCATGCCGCCGAGTACCCGATGACCTTTGAGATTCTTCAATCCCGCGTCGGCCGCCTGATCGAGGAACAACGAATCCAGCGCCGGGTTCGCCAAGGTGAAGGTGACGTTCATCCAGGAGCGCGAATCCTTCGCCACCGGGTTCGCGTAGAACGCGGACTCGTCGATGGCGCCGTAGAGCCGCGCGGCCTTCACCCGGTTGCGCCCGCCCATGGCGGCCACGCCGCCCTGGCGCTTGAGCCACTTGAAAACCAAGCCCGACATGTACCAGGCGAAGGTCGGCGGCGTATTCAGCATCGAGTGATCGTCGGCCACCGCCTTGTAGTTGAATACCAGCGGCGTGCCGGCGCGGGCATGACCGATCAGATCCTCGCGCACGATCACGATCACCAAGCCCGAGGGGCCGATGTTTTTCTGCGCGCCGGCATAAATCAGCCCGAACCGGCTCACATCGAGCGGCCGGGACAAAATGCTCGACGACATATCGGCCACCAGCGGCACGCCGCCGGTCTGGGGGACGTAGCCGAACTCCACGCCGCTGATGGTCTCATTGGGCGTGTAGTGGAAGTAAGTCGCGCGCCCGCTCAAGTTGAGTTCGCTTTGCGGCGGCACACGCAGATACGGCGCGCCGGCATCGGCGGCCACATGCACCGTGGTGTAGTTGCGCGCTTCGAGGATGGCCTTGTGGGACCAATGGCCGGTATTCACGTAGTCCGTGGTCGAATCCGCCGCGGCCAGGTTCATCGGCACCAGTGCAAATTGGGCCGACGCACCGCCCTGCTGGAACAGCACGCGGTAGTTGCTCGGGACGGCCATCAGCTCGCGCAGGTCCGCCTCGGCCTCTTCCGCCACCCGCACGAACGCCTTGCCGCGGTGGCTGACCTCCATGACGGACATCCCGCCGCCGTTCCAATCGAGCATCTCGTCGCGAGCCTGCTCTAGGACTTCCTTCGGCAGTGCCGCCGGCCCCGGAGAAAAATTGAAAACGCGCATGGCGATCGGCGAACGCTTAGATGTCGGCCGCGGGATCGTCGCCTGGCGCAGCGGCGCCCGGCGTATCGACGCCCGGCACAGCGGCACCTGGCGCATCCGCGTCAGGGCCCGGCACATCGGCAAGCGCCGAGGTTTCCCCGCCCGGCTCATCCGCGCCGCCCGCCTCGTCGGCACCGGCGCTCAAACCGTCGATGCGCTCCAGACCAGAGAGCTGATCGCCCTCCTCGAGCCGGATCAGGCGGACGCCCTGGGTATTGCGGCCCACCACGGAAATGTCCTTCACCGGCGTGCGCACCAAGACGCCCGCCTGGCTCATCAGCATGATTTCATCGTCCACGCTGACTTGCAGCGCGCCAACCATGCCGCCGTTGCGATCGGTGACTTGCAGGGCAATCACGCCCTGGCCGCCGCGGCCATGGGTCGGGTATTCCTCGAGCGGCGTGAGCTTGCCGAAGCCATTCGCCGACGCGGTGAGGATGTAGCCCTGGTCGGCCACGATCAACGCGTTCACCCGCTGATCGTCGCTGAGCTTGATCCCGCGCACGCCCGCGGCTTCGCGGCCCATGGCGCGCACCTCGTCCTCGGCGAAGCGGATGGCCTTGCCGCCGGTCGTGAACAACAGAATGTCCTTGGTGCCGTCGGTGATCGCAACGCCCACCAGCTTGTCGCCTTCATCGAGCGCCACGGCGATGATGCCGTTGGCGCGCGGCCGGGAGAACAGCACCAGCGAAGTCTTCTTGACCGTGCCCAAGCTCGTGGCCATGAAGACGAACTTGCCTTCCTCGAACTCCTTGATCGACAGCATGGCGCTGATGCGTTCGCCCTGCTGCAGCGGCAGCAGATTGACGATGGGCTTGCCGCGCGAGCCCCGGCTCGCCTGCGGCAACTGGTACACCTTGAGCCAGTACAGCTTGCCGTGATCCGAAAAGCACAGCAGCGTGTCGTGAGTATTGGCCACGAACAGCTTGTCGACGAAATCCTCATCCTTGACGCTGGTCGCGGCCTTGCCCCGGCCGCCGCGGCGCTGCGCCTGGTAATCGGACACCGGCTGGGCCTTGGCGTATCCGCCATGCGACAGCGTCACCACCACGTCCTCGGGCGTGATGAGATCTTCGATGCTCAGATCTTCGTGATTGGTCAGAATCTCGGTGCGCCGCTTGTCGCCGAACGTTTCGAGGATGTACTCGAGTTCCTTGCGGATCACATCCAGGAGACGCTCGGGGCGGGCCAGGATGTCCGCGAGATCGCGGATCGTCACCAGCAGCTCCTGGAACTCCGCGATGATCTTGTCCTGTTCGAGTCCCGTCAGCCGATTGAGGCGCATCTCGAGGATGGCCTGCGCCTGGATCTCGGTGAGCAGGTACCCGCCCTCGACGATGCCGAGCACCGCCGTTTCCGCCTCGGGGCGCGTGCTGATCGCTCCGGCGCGCACCAGCATGTCGGGAACGGCGCCCGAATTCCACGGCCGCGACATCAACGCGATTTTCGCTTCCGCGGGCGACGGCGAGGCCTTGATCGCCGCGATGATCTCGTCGATGTTGGCGAGCGCGATGGCGAGACCTTCCAGAATGTGGCCGCGCTCGCGCGCCTTGCGCAACTCGTACACCGTGCGTCGCGTGACGACTTCGCGCCGATGGCGCAAGAACGCATCCAGCATTTCCTTGAGCGACAGCAGCCGCGGCTGGCCGTCCACCAGGGCCACCATGTTGATGCCGAACACGGTTTCCATGGTCGTCTGCGCGAACAGATTGTTGAGCAGAATTTCCGGGACTTCGCCGCGCTTCAATTCGATGACGACCCGCATGCCGTCCTTGTCCGACTCGTCGCGCAGCCCGTCCGATGCGATGCCTTCGATGAGCTTGTCGCGTACCAGATCGGCGATGCGCTCGATCAGCCTGGCCTTGTTCACCTGGTACGGCAGTTCGGTGATGATGATGGCCTGACGGTCGCCCTTGCCCACGTCCTCGAAGTGAGTGCGCGCGCGCACGTGCAGGCGGCCGCGGCCGGTCTTGTATGCGGCGACGATTTCCTGGGCGCCGTTGATGAAGCCCGCAGTCGGGAAATCGGGGCCCGGTACGATCTTCATCAATTCCGCGAGCGTGATGTCGGGATTTTCGATGAGGGCGATGCACGCGCCGACGATCTCGGTCAGATTGTGCGGCGGGATATTGGTGGCCATGCCGACCGCTATCCCTGAGGAACCATTGATGAGCAGATTCGGGATGCGCGCCGGCAATACCGCCGGTTCGCTTTCCGACTCGTCGTAGTTCGGGTTGAAGTCGACGGTTTCCTTGTCGATATCCGCGAGCAGTTCGCCCGCGAGGCGCGTCATGCGCACTTCGGTGTAGCGCATGGCCGCCGGCGGATCGCCGTCGACCGAGCCGAAATTGCCCTGGCCGTCCACCAGCAGATAGCGCATGGAGAACGGCTGAGCCATGCGCACGATGGCATCGTAGACCGACGCATCGCCGTGCGGATGGTACTTGCCGATGACGTCGCCCACGACGCGGGCCGATTTCTTGTAGGCGCGGTTGAAGTCGTTGCCGAGTTCGCGCATCGCGTACAGTACGCGGCGGTGCACCGGCTTCAAGCCGTCCCGGACGTCGGGCAAAGCACGGCCCACGATCACGCTCATGGCGTAATCCAAGTACGATTTGCGCATCTCGTCTTCGAGATTTACGGGCAATATTTCGCGAGCGATCTCGGCCATTTGCGAGAGTCCGGTGAGCCCTTAGGGCTTATATTAAGCGGGTTTAAAGGAGGCGAGACGCGGTCTCAACATGCGGGCAATTCTAGCACACATTGGCCAAGGTCCGAGCCCCCAATGGGGATTAGCCGATATACTTCCGATATGCCCGCCGTTGCCGCCGATCTAAGCATCTCGTCCCGCTGGATTTTGCCCATGACCTCGCCCGACGTGGTCCTCGAGAACCATACCTTGGTGGTACGCGACGGCCGGATTTTGGACCTGCTGCCGAGCGCCGAGGCGCGGCTTCGCTATGCACCCACGATGCACGTGGATAGGCCGGAACATCTGCTGCTGCCGGGATTGGTGAACGCCTGGACGCGGACGATGCCGGCCGCCGGGCGCTTCGCCGGACTGCGCCGGCCCGTCGACGGCGCGCTGCTGTGCATGGCGGAAATGCTGCGGGCGGGCACCACCTGTTTCAGCGACGTGGGCTACTTCCCCGACGAGTCGGCGCGCCTGGCGGCCGAACAAGGCATGCGAATCCTGGTGGGAATTCCGATCGCCGCCGCCTCGAGCCCCTGGGCCGGATCCGCCGACGAGTGCTTGACCCGCGCACTGCGTTTTCGCGACGAATTTCGCGGCCACCCCACGATTGGGACCGTGTTCGCGCCGCTCGGTGCCTGCGGCATCGACGACGTCGCATTCGGCCGCGTTGCCACCCTCGCCAACGAACTCGATGCCGGCATCGTCATCGCGCTCCACGAATCGCGCAGCGAGATCGAGGAGTGCGTGGCGCATCACGGCCTGCGGCCCATCGAACGCCTGCAGTCCTTGGGGCTGCTCACGCCGGCGCTGACCGCGGTGCACATGGTTCACGTGAATGCGGCGGACATTGCGCTGGCGCAGCGCAGCGCCATCGCCGTCAGCCTGTGCCCCGGATCGAGTCTACGACGAGGATTTGGGGCACCGCCCGTGCCAGCGTGGGTGGGCTCGGGCTTGCGCTTGGGCGCGGGCACCGGCGTCGAAACGTCCGCTGCGAGCCTGGATCTGTGGAGCGAGCTGAAGCTGCTCGCCCTGCTGTCGCGTACGCCGCAACCGGGCGGGGCAGCCCTGCGCGCCTGGGACGCCATTGCAGTCGCCACGCGCGGCGGCGCCGCCGCGTTGGGACTCGACGCCGAAATAGGCACCTTGGAAACGGGTAAGTGGGCGGATCTGTGTTGCGTCGATCTGGCGGGCCCCGCGCTGTTGCGCGCGTTCCTGCATGAGCCGGCGCCCGATCCGATCGCCGCATTGGTGTTCAATGCCGGCCGGGACACCGTCAACGATGTATGGGTCGCCGGCCGCCAATTGCTCAACGGCGGCGCCTTCACCCGCCTCGATTGGCCCGAACTTGCGGCGCGCGTGCAAGCGCGGCCGAACCCTGCAACCACCGGAGAACGATCATGACCATCCACGAGACTCAGAGGACGCGCAATGCCGACCCCGCGGAACTCGCCAAGTTCGCGGCGCTCGCCCAAAGCTGGTGGGACCCGAAGGGACCGTCGAAACCCTTGCACGACCTCAATCCGCTGCGGTTGCAGTATGTGGTGCGCATCGCCGCGCTCGCGCAAAAAGACGTGTGCGACGTGGGCTGCGGCGGCGGTATTCTAGCGGAGGCGATGGCGCGCGCCGGCGCCCGCGTGCTCGGCATCGATCTCGCCCAGGCACTCCTCGATGTGGCCGAACTGCATGCGCTCGACGCGCAGGTCGCGGTCGAATATCGCGCCGTCGCCGTCGAGGATCTCGCCGCGGAACGCCCGGCGTCGTTCGATGTGGTGACTTGCATGGAGCTGCTCGAGCACGTCCCTGACCCCACTGCGGTGCTCCGCGCCCTCGCGACGCTGGTGAAGCCCGGCGGCGACATCGTGGTATCGACGTTGAACCGCACGCCGCACGCATTCGCGATCGCCATCGTCGGCGCGGAATACGTCGCCCGGGTGTTGCCGCGCGGCACGCACGAATATCTCAAATTCATCCGGCCCTCGGAGCTCGCGCGCTGGGGCCGCGCGGTGGGCCTCGACCTCATGGATCTGACCGGCATCACCTACAACCCCTTGACCCGAGCATTCCGGCTGTCCACGGATACCCGCGTGAATTACCTCGCCCACTTCCGCACGGCCGCCGCACTCGGATGACGCCGCCGCTGCGCGCAGTCCTGTTCGATCTCGACGGCACGCTGCTCGACACCGCGCCGGACATGGTCGGCGCGTTGAACGCGCTGCGAGTGCAGGAATGCCGGGCGCCGCTGCCCTACGAGGAGGTGCGGGCGCTGGTGAGCCACGGCGCGGGACGGCTGGTCAAATTCGGGTTTCCCGATGCCGACGCGGCCGCGGCCTTGTCCTTGCAGGATCGCTTCCTGGAGATCTATCGGGGCGCCGTCGGCGCCGAGACGCGGCTGTTCGCCGGCATGGACGAGGTATTGACGGAACTTGCGACGCGCGGACTCGCGAGCGGCATCGTGACCAACAAGCCGGCGTGGCTGACCGAGCCGCTCCTGGAGCAACTCGGACTGGCCCGGCGATTCGCCTGTGTGGTCAGCGGCGATTCGGTCGCCGAGCGCAAACCGCACCCGCTGCCGATGCTGCATGCCGCGAAGCTCGCGGGCGTGAGCCCGAGCCAATGCATCTATGTGGGCGACGCCGAGCGCGACATTCAGGCGGCGCATGCCGCGGGGATGCCGGCGCTGGTCGCGACCTACGGCTACCTCGAGCCGGACGAGGATTGGCAGGCCTGGGGTGGCGACGGATTCATCGCGACGCCGCTGCAGCTGCTTGCCTGGCTGGAACGTAACGGACGCCCGTGAGCGGCGAGTTCACAGCGATGCTGGTGGGCGCCGTCGGTCTGGCGGTGGGCGCGCTGGCTGCGCTGCTGTGGCGCGCCCGACGCGAACAGGCGCTGCGCATCGAACTCGAGGTGCTGAGAGCGCGCATCAAGACCGACGACATCGTGAGTGCCGAGCGGGAACAGTCGTTGCAACGCGCTCGTGCACAGCTGCAGGGCGTGTTCGGCGAGCTGGCACGCGACAGTCTGCAGAGCAACAGCGAAATGTTCCTGCAGCTGGCGCGCGAACGCCTGACGCGTCAGACGCTCGACGCAGCGGCGGCCCTGAAGGAACGCGAGACCGCCATCGAATCGCTGGTGCAGCCCATACGCGACGCGCTCGCCAAGACCGAGACGCAGATCCAGAGCATCGAGCGCGACCGTATCGACGCCTTTGCGACCCTCAAGATCCAGATGGAGGTGTTGGCGAGCGGCCAGAGCCTGCTGTCGCGCGAAACGCGCAACCTCGTCACGGCGTTGCGCCGGCCGGATGTGCGGGGCCAATGGGGCGAGATCACGCTCAAGCGGCTGGTGGAGCTGTCGGGCATGACGGCTCATGTGGATTTCACCGAGCAGCATCACCAGATGACCGACGCCGGCGCCATTCGGCCGGACATGATCGTGCACATGCCGGAAAAGCGCGACATCGTGGTCGACGTGAAGACGCCGCTGGACGCCTATCTCGCCGCCGTCGAAGCGCAGGACGATGAGGCGCGCGCGGCGCAGCTGCGGCGCCACGCGCAGATCGTCGGCGCGCGGGTGCGCGAGCTGTCCTCGAAGAGCTATTGGTCGCAGTTCGAGCGCAGTCCGGATTTCGTCGTGCTGTTCCTGCCGGGCGATCAGTTCCTCTCGGCGGCGCTGCAGGAGAACCCGGGCTTGATCGACGAGTCGTTGCGGCAGAACGTCATGCTGGCGACGCCCACCAGCCTGGTCGCGCTGTTGAAGGCCGTCGCGTACGGGTGGAAGCAGACCGCGCTCGCGGACAACGCCGCCGAAATACGCCGCCTCGGTGAGGACGTGTACAAGCGCCTTGCGGTATTCGGCGAGCATCTAGGCCGGCTCGGCAAAGCGCTCGGCAGCAGTGTCGATTCTTTCAACAAGGCCGTGGGCTCGTTGGAGCAGCAAGTGCTGCCGGCCGCCCGCCGTTTTCCCGAGTTGGGCCTGCGCGTCGCCCGCGAACTGGAACCCATCGACCCCATCGGCAGCCTCACGCGCACGCCGCGCGGCGCCGAGACCGACCGCGCGGCGGCTGCGCCCGAGACTGATTCTGAAACCCCTTGAGGAGCCGTACCGCGGCCGCGCGACGCCGGCCGGCAGTGCGCACTATTGGAGCTGGCTGTTCGCCGCGCCTGGGATGCGCGCCCCGCTGCTCGGCATCTACGCCCTGCAGGCCGAATGGCGCGCATTGATGGATCCTGCGACCCCAGTCGAGGTCGCCGGGATCAAACTGCCCTGGTGGCGCGACGAAGTCCGCCGCATGGCCGCGGGCACACCGCTGCATCCCATCACCCGCTACCTCTCGGAACTGCCCAACGTGCCGAACGTCTCGCTGGGAATTCTGGAGGGCGCCGTCGAAGCGACCGCGGCGCAAGTCGCCGGCGTGCCGTTGGAGCGGGCCGGCGAACTCGCGCACCACGCCAACGCCCTGTATGGAACCCCCCTGCTGGTGGCCGTCCAATTGGCTCACCCAGGCGATGCGGGCCCCGCGCGGGCCTGCATCGAGGCCTTGGCGGCCGCCGAATACCTCGCCCGCGCCATCGCCGACTACGTGCGCGATGCGCGCGCCGGCCGCGTGCCGTTCCCGGTCGATGAATTGTTGGCCGCTGGAATCGAGAACGACGACCTGGTCGCCGACCGGGCGCCGCCGCGATTGCAAGCCTACTTGGATGCCCAGCGCCGGCGGGCCGCGGAGTACTTCTCGGCGGCTCCCCGCGCACTTCTTGCCGCCGAACGCCCGGCACTGCGGCACCTCGCCGTGCTGGCAGCGCTCGGCGCGGCCCATTTGCATGGCCGCCGCAATCCGTCGAGCGCGGACTTTCGGCTGGCCGACCTGTATAACGCGTGGAACGCCGCGCGCCGCGCCGCTGCGGCACGTTGATCGAAACGGAGCATTCATGCCGATTCCCAAAGACTTCACGCCGGATTCGAATCTGCTCGACGGCCGCGTCGTTCTGGTCACGGGCGCCACCAGCGGACTCGGGCGCGCGCTCGCCCTCGAGTGTGCCCGCGCCGGCGCCACGGTCGTTCTGTGCGGCCGCAATCCGGCGAAACTCGATCGCCTCTACGATGAAATCGAATCACTGAAGGCGCCGCAGCCGGCGATCGCCGTACTGGATCTCGCGACGGCGACCGCCGTGGATTACGACGCGCTCGCGAAAACCATCGGCAGCGAATTCGGCAAGCTCGACGGCCTGGTGCATGCGGCGGGATTGCTGGGCGATCGAACGCCGTTGGATCAATACGACGTCCCGACCTGGTGCAAGGTTCTGCACGTCAATCTCACGGCGCCGTTCATTCTGACCCAGGTCCTGCTGCCCGATCTGCGCAAGTCCCCGGATGCCTCCGTCATTTTCGTCAGCAGCGGCGTGGTGCGCAATCCGCGGCCATTCTGGGGCGCCTACGCCGTGGCAAAAGCCGGGCTGGAATCGGTGCGCAGCATGCTCGCGCAGGAGCTCGAAGGCGAACGCAACATTCGCGTCAACAGCATCAATCCCGGCCGCATGCGCACGCCCATGCGCGCGGCGGCGTATCCGGCGGAAGACCCGAATACGTTGCCGACGCCGGCCTCGGTCACGGGCCCTTTCTTGTATCTGTTGAGCGCACGCGGCCAGGGCATCGATGGTGAATATCTCGACGCGCAATGATACTCAAGGAGCGATTGCATGCGACCACTCATCACCACCTGCGCGGTCCTGTTATCGGCGTGTCTGCCGGTGCGTTGGGCGAGCGCCGCGCCCGCGCCGAGTCCGGTCGACGAGCGGACGAGCGAGGGCGACTATGTCGTCAACAACTTTCGGTTCGCTTCCGGCGAGACGCTGCCGGAACTGCGGCTGCACTACACCACCTTGGGCAAGCCGCATCGCAATGCCCATGGTCATGTGGACAACGCGGTGCTGGTTCTGCATGGCACGGGCGGTTCCGGCCGCAGCTTGCAGAGCGACAAGTTCGCGGGCGTGCTGTTCGGCAAGGGACAGCTCCTGGACTCGAGCCGCTACTTCATCATCCTGCCCGACGGCATCGGTCACGGTAAATCGAGCAAGCCGAGCGATGGACTGCATGCCCGCTTCCCGCACTACGGCTACGAAGACATGGTCAACGCGCAATATGCGCTGGTCACGCAGGAACTCGGGGTGGACCATCTGCGCCTGGTCATAGGCACCTCCATGGGCTGCATGCACACGTTCATGTGGGGCGAGTCCCATCCCGATTTCGTCGATGCCCTCATGCCGCTCGCGTGCCTGCCCATTCAAATCGCGGGCCGCAATCGCCTGTGGCGCGATCTCGTCACCGATGCCATACGCTCCGATCCGCAATGGCAGCAAGGCGAGTATCGCAGCGAGCCCACGGCCGCGCTGCGTACCGCGGCGGGGCTCTTGCTGATTGCCGGCAGCGCGCCCATTCAAATGCAGCTGTCGCTGCCGACGCGCGACGCCGCGGATGAATTCATGAAGAAATACATGTCGCGAGAACTCGAGGATCTGGACGCGAACGATCTGCTCTACCAGGTCGACTCGTCGCGCGACTACGACCCGTCGGCGGACCTCGAAAAAATCCGCGCGCCGCTGATGTGGATCAATTCGGGAGACGATTTCATCAATCCGCCGGAACTCAACGTGGCCGAACGCGAGGTTAAACGCATCAAGAACGGCCGTTTCATTCTGCTGCCCGCCTCGGATCAAACCCACGGCCATGGCACGCACACCTGGGCCGCGGTCTGGCAGCAATATTTGGCTCAGCTGCTCGGTTCTTCCGGCGGCGGCTGATTCTCGGCGTCGTGCGCCGCTTTGGCGGCGCCGATCTCATTCACCAGCGCATGGCGCTCGCTCGCGAGCATGGCACGCGAGTGGCCGCGCGGCAGTTCGCGCGATAGATGGACGGGGCCGAAGCGCACCCGCATCAGCCGGCTGACGATGATGCCGCGCGCCGCCCACCAATGGCGCACCTGCGCCGAGCGCGTGGCGCGCACCGTCACGTTCAGCCAGTGATTGAAACCCTCGCCGAATTGCGCGTCGGCCTTCAAGATGGAAATCGGTTCGCCTTCGTTCTCCGTCGCCGCGCGAAACTCCTCCACCAGCGATTCGCTCAAGGGTCCGCGCATCCGCAGCACATAATCGACGGTCAGCGCATGCGCGCCTTGCGACACCCGGTGCGCCCACGACCCATCGTCGGTGAGGATTTCGAGGCCGCCGTCCACCGGCGGCATGGGCTGAATCGCGAGCCAACGCCCCGCTGCCCGCGGCAAGCTCAAGTGTTCGGCGGCACGCGACGTGGCCGCCTTCAGATCGAGCGGCTCGCCGGGAGAGCGGTGAAACAGCAGCACCCGGAGCTCTTTGACCTTCGGCGTATGCAAGCGCACCGGCCGGCCATCCAGCGTGATCCGATCCCGCGCCGCGAGTTTGGCGCCCAACGCCGGCACCTCGCCGTTGATCTGCAGCCGGCCTTCCTTGATCCAGCGCTCCACTTCGCGGCGCGAACCCACGCCGGCCGCCGATAGCAGTTTTTGAATTCGCTCGGTGGGCACCGCGTCCTGCGGCACACCACGTTCCAGTTTGTGTGAGCCGCGCACGGGGCGCGAACCGCGACCGCCGCCCGAACCTGGTTCTTTCCGAGGCGGGCGAGCTCGCATCAATTCTGATCGTCCGCCGCCGCGCGCGCGACCAAGCCGTGCGGGCCACGCTGCGCCGAATCCTCATCGATGTCGTCGTCGTTCCCGGATGCCTCGCGATGTGCCGACACCTCGTCGTCCCCCGACGTATCGCGCGCCGAGGCCTCAACCGCACTTGCGGCGCCCCTTGCGGCCTCGTCCACCGCCGCCCCAGGCGTAATGGCATCGCCCGTTGCAGCCTCGCCCGTCGCAGCCGCACTTGCGGCGCCGGTCGCCGGCTCGGCCGCGACTTTATCCGCCCCCGGCAAGCTCAATTGCACGCGCAGGTCTTCGAGCTCCTTGAGCTGCGCCAACGTCGGCAGATCGTCGAGCTTCTGCAAACTGAAATAGTCGAGGAAGTCGCGCGTCGTGCCGAGCAATTCGGGCTTACCCGGAACGTCCCGGTGTCCGACCACCCGGATCCAGCTGCGCTCCAGCAAGGTCTTGATGATGTTTGGATTCACCGCGACGCCACGGATCTGTTCGATTTCACCGCGCGTAATGGGCTGCCGGTACGCCACCAGGGCGAGCGTCTCCAACAGCGCGCGCGAATACTTGGTCGGCCTCTCCTGCCACAACCGCGACACCGGCTGCGCCACCGCATGCCTGATCTGAATCCGATAGCCGCTCGCGACTTCGACCAGTTCCAGCCCGCGCGTCTCGTACTCGCCGCGCAAGACCTCGATCGCCGCGTTGACTTCATCCGCGTTCGAACCGTCCCGCTCGTCGAATAGCGTCACCAGTTCATCGGATGCCAGAGGCCGCCCGGCGGCCAACAGCGCCGCTTCGACGACATTTCTTACGTATTGATCGTTCATTGAGCTCTCGATAAGTCATCGTTGGCGGCGTCCTCGTCCGACACCCCCTTCAGGTGTCGGACGGGATTGCCGAGGCGAACGTGCAGGGGCGCATAGGGCTCCGACTGGACGATTTCGATCAACCCCTCGCGCAGCAGCTCCAGCACCGCAACGAAGGTCACGGTCACGCCGCGACGCCCCTCTTCCGGGCGGAACAACCGGTGGAAATCCATGAAGGAAGCCGCCGTCAGCGACGACAGGACGTCCGTCATGCGCTGGCGCACCGAGAGCGGCTCGCGCTGCACGTGGTGATGGGCAAACATGTCGTTGCGCGAGAGGACGTCCTGGAACGCCAGCAGCATTTCCTGCAGGGTGACTTGCGGGGCGATGCGGACCACCTTGCGATCCACCAATTCGGCCGACGCCAGCCAGGTATCGCGTTCCAAGCGCGCCAGCCGATCGATGCCTTCGGCGGCGCGCTTGAAGCGCTCGTACTCCTGCAGACGCCGCACCAGTTCCGCGCGCGGATCCGCCTCGTCCGACGAATCCTCGGTCTTGGGCCGCGGCAGCAACATGCGCGACTTGACCTCGGCGAGCGTCGCCGCCATCAACAGATACTCGCCCGCCAGCTCCAGCTGCAGCACTTGCATCAACTCGATGTAGCGCATGTACTGGCGCGTGATCTCGGCGATCGGTATATCCAGAATGTCCAGATTCTGGCGCCGGATCAGATACAGCAGCATGTCCAGGGGCCCTTCGAAGGCCTCCAGGAACACCTCGAGCGCCTGCGGCGGGATGTACAGGTCGCGCGGCATCTCGGTGATGGGCTGGCCCTCCACCATGGCGAACGGCATCTCGCCCTGGGCTGGCGCGGGCGGCGCAGTCACGGGCGCCGCGGCGGGTGCGGGCGCGGTGTCCTGCACGACGCTGAGCTCAGGCTTCATCGGTAATTCATGGCCATGGCTTGACGGACCGCATCCAGCGTATCGCGCGCCACGCCGCGCGCCCGCTCGCATCCTTCGGCGATGATACCGCGTACCAATTCCGGATTCTCCTCGAACTCCTGCGCGCGCTTCGACATGCCCGTGACTTCCTCCACGATCTTCTCGATCAGCGGCGCCTTGCAATCGAGACAGCCGATGCCGGCGGTGCGGCAGCCCTGCTGCACCCAGCCTTGAGTCTCGGCGCTCGAATAGATCTTGTGCAAATCCCACACCGGACATTTGTCCGGATCGCCGGGGTCGGTGCGGCGCACGCGCGCCGGATCGGTCTGCATGGCCTTGAGCTTCTTGACCACCGAATCCGGATCCTCCCGCAATCCGATGGTATTGCCGTAGGACTTCGACATCTTGCGCCCATCCAGGCCCGGCACCTTCGGAGTCGACGTGAGCAGCACCTCGGGCTCCGGCAGGATGGAGATCCCGGCGCCCTCGATGAAACCGAACAAGCGGTCCCGATCCGCCACCGTCAAGCGCGCGTTCGACTCGACCAGCGCGCGCGCCTTGGCGAGCGCGTCGCCGTCGCCCCTCTCCTGAAATTCCTTGCGAAACGTTCGATACATCGCCGAATTGCGCGATCCCAAGCTCTTGATCGCCTTCTCCACCTTCTGCTCGAACTCCGGTTCGCGGCCGTAGATGTGATTGAAGCGCCGCGCCACTTCGCGGGTGATCTCCACATGCGACACCTGATCCTCGCCCACCGGCACGTACTGCGGCCGATACAGCAGGATATCCGCCGTCTGCAGCAATGGATACCCGAGAAACCCATAGGTATTCAGGTCCTTGTCGGCCAATTGGGTCTGCTGGTCCTTATACGAGGGCACGCGTTCCAGCCAGCCGAGCGGCGTGATCATGGACAGCAGAAGGTGCAGTTCGGCATGCTCGGGCACCTTGGACTGGATGAACATCGTGGACACGCCGGGATTCAGGCCGGCGGCGAGCCAGTCGATGGCCATGGTCCAGACATAGTCCTCGAGCTTCGATGTGTCTTCGTAACCAGTCGTGAGCGCGTGCCAATCCGCGATGAAGAAATAGCACTCGTACTGGTATTGCAGTTCGATCCAGTTCTTGAGCGCGCCGTGATAATTGCCCAGATGCAATAACCCGCTCGGCCGCATGCCGGATAGCACCCGTCGATTTTGGATGGGCCCGCTCATGCCGACGGCCCCGCCAACGCGACGATGACGCGGCCAATGACCCGAAAAGCAGGCTCGAACAGCCAGTCGAGCCAACGCATGACGGAGAAACCCAATACCAGGAACAACCCGACGGGTTCGATTTTTTCCAAGCGGCTTCCCCAGCGCTGCGGCAGCAATGCGGCCAACACCCGGCCGCCGTCGAGCGGCGGCACGGGCAATAAATTGAACACGGCCAGAACCACATTGACCACGATGCCGGCCTGGCACATGAGTTCGATCCAACTGATCAACGTCTCGTTGCCGTTCACATGCACGATGGCGCCGAGGACGCCGCACCAGATCAGCGCCATCGCCAGATTGGCCGCAGGGCCGGCCAGAGCCACGAACACCATGGCACGCCGCGGGTGACGCAGCACGCTGGTCGCCACGGGCACGGGTTTCGCCCAGCCGATGAGCGGGCCGCCAATGGCCAGCAGAACGCCGGGCACCAGGATGGTCCCCACCGGATCGATGTGCCGAAAAGGATTCAAACTCAAACGTCCCAGCATCTCAGCGGTCCGATCACCGAAGAACCGTGCCACCCATCCATGCGCCACCTCGTGCAGCGTGATCGCAAACAATGCCGGTATAGTCCAAATAGCGATGTTTTTCAGAAATACTGATAAATCCAATGCTTGCACTCGTTATTTAACAAAGAACACGAGCTGTCGTGCCCGCATTGTTGAAACATTATACGGTCGCCACGTCCTCAAAGGGGCTCACGTCGCCCCGGCCGGCGCGCACCACCACCGCCCGATCGCCCGATAGATCGATCACCGAGGTCGGTATCAGCCCGCAATTGCCCCCGTCGAGCACCATGTCGACGGCATGCCCCAATCGCTCATAGATGTCCTTCGCATCGGTGCGCGGCAGATCCTCCCCCGGTAACAGCAAGGTAGAGCTCATGACCGGCTCGCCCAATTCCGTGAGCAGCAGCGCCGTGACCGGGTGATCGGGAACCCGCAGCCCGATGGTACCGCGCCGCTCGTGCTTCAGGCGCCGCGGGGTCTCGCGCGACGCCTTGAGCAGGAACGTATAGGGTCCCGGTGTGTGGGCGCGCAGCAGCCGGTACTGGGAATTATCCACCACCGCGTACTTGCCTACCTCAGCCAAATCCCGGCATACCAGCGTAAAGTGATGATTCCGATCGGTTTGACGTATTTCCCGGATGCGCTCGAGTGCCGCTTTGTCGCCAATATGACAGCCCAGCGCGTAGCACGAATCCGTGGGATACACGATGACGCCGCCGGCGCGCAGCACCTCGACCGCTTGGCGGATGAAGCGTCGCTGCGGGGAAACCGGATGCAGTTGCAGATAGATACTCATGTTCGTCGGCTATGATACCTGGATGACTCAACTCCTCGAATGGTCTCCGCTCATCGTGTTCTTCGTGGCGTTCAGATTGCTCGGAATCTACTGGGCAACCGGCGCCCTGATGATCACCTGCGTTCTATTGATGTTCATCCACCGCTCGCGTACGGGCCGCTACAAGACCATGCACGTGGTCACGGCGGTGGTGGTCCTGGTGCTCGGCACCGCCACCCTCCTGTTGCACGACAAACGCTTCATCCAATGGAAGCCCACGGTGCTGCTCGGCTGTGCCGCCCTCGCATTCCTGGGCAGCGCGGCCATCGGCAAGCAGCCCCTGGCGCGCCGCATGCTGGAAGGCGTGTTCAGCGAGCCGCTGGACCTGTCGCGCCATGCGTGGCTGGTCATCAACACGCTCTGGGCCTGCTGGTTCGCCGTGCTGGCGATCGCCAATATCTACATCGCCCATAATTTCGCCGAGGGCATTTGGGTCAATTTCAAGGTCTTCGGCATCACCGTCGCCATGCTGATCTTCATGATTCCGCAGGTCATATGGCTCAACGGCAAGACCAAGACCGCTCAGACGGAAGGCGCCTGAGGTGGCCGGCGCGACTCGCGAGGCGCGACTTCGGGAGCGGCTGGCGGCGCGGTTCGCGCCCCTGCAGTTGTCGATCGAGGACGAAAGTCACCTGCACGCCGGCCACGCCGGCGCCGCCGGCGGCCACAGCCACTTCCGCGTTCGAATCGTGGCCGACGCCTTCCGCGGCATCACGCCGGTGGCGCGCCACCGGCTGGTCTACGCCGCGGTGGACGACCTGCTGCGCGAGGAGATCCATGCGCTCACCATCGAAGCGCTGCCGCCGCCTGCTTGAGATAATTGGAGAGATAGCCCCGTAAAGGCTAAACTGCCGGCCCCGGGCGCGCCGGCCACCTTAGGCCAAGTCGCCTTTACGTTCCGAGGATTCAAATGACTCAATTTTCTCGTATGCCGTGGGCGCTGGCGTCCACTGTGGCAGCCATCGCCCTCATGCTGTCGGCTTGCGGCAAGGGACAGCAGGCCGCCGCCCCGACTCCCGACACCGCCGCGGTGCCGCCGGTCGCCATCGTCAACGGCACGCCGATTACACGCACGGAATTCGATGTGTACGCCAAGAGCCTTCAGCAAGGCAGACAGCAGCAGACCGAATTGACGCCCGAGCAGAAAGCTCAAGTGCTCGACGAGATGATCACCATGCAGCTGGTGTCCGCCCAAGGCGTCAAGGATGGGGTCGAAAAAGATCCCGATGTGGCCGCACGCCTCGACATGGTGCGCATGCGCATACTCGCCGAAGCCGAATCGCAGAAATACCTGAAGGGTAAAGAGCCCACGGATGCCGAACTGCATGCCGAATACGACTCGGCCATCGGAGCCATGGACAAGACCGAATATCACGCCAGACACATCCTGGTCGCCTCCAAGGAGCAGGCCGAGGCGCTCATCAAGAAGATCAAGGGCGGGGCGAAGTTCGAAGACGTTGCCAAAGCCGAATCGACGGACAACTCCAAGACCAGCGGCGGCGACTTGGGCTGGTTCACGCTGGCTCGCATGGTGAAGCCGTTCGGCGATGCGATACGTGGCCTCAAGAAGGGCGAAATGACGCAGGAGCCGGTGCAGACGCAATTCGGCTGGCACATCATCAAGCTCGAAGATACGCGCGACGTGACGCCGCCGCCGTTCGAACAGGTCAAGGCACAGGTCACCAACGGCGCGATCCAGAAGAAATTGCAAGCCTATGTGGAAGAACTGAAGAAGAGCGCGAAAATCGAAAAGAAGATGTAAGCGTCTTTTCGCAACACTCGCGGCGGGTCTGTCGAAGGCCCGCCGCTCGTTGCATCGTGCCGATCGCACCGGCGGCATGCTTCATCGAAGATCGAGCCCGCGCGAGCCACGCTTCATTACCGATCCGGCCGGTAGCGGCCGCACACGGCTCCCGACAGCGCTGTGCCCTCTTGGCGCCTACTGCTTCAGCAACGTGAGGAACGCCGCCTCGTCGAGCACCTCGACCCCCAATTCTTCGGCCTTCCTGAGTTTGGATCCGGCTTCCGTTCCCGCGACCACGTAGTGCGTCTTTTTCGAGACGCTGCCGCTGACCTTGCCGCCGCGCAGCGCGATCGCTTCCTGCGCCGCATCGCGTGTCAGCGACGCGAGCGTTCCGGTCAACACGAAGGTCTTTCCCGTCAATTCGCCGCTCGCGGCATTCTTGTCGAGAGCAGGCCAGGTAATGCCGCTTGCCAGCAGCCGATCGACGATCTCGGCGTTCTCGGCATCGCCGAAATAGGCCGCCACATTGCGCGCGACCACGGGCCCCACGTCGGGCACGCGCTGCACCTCCTCGGCCGTGGCGGCGCGCAGCGCCTCCACGGTGCCGAAGTACTGAGCCAGGCCCAGTGCGGTCGCTTCGCCCACGTCGCGTATCCCGAGCGCATAGAGAAATCGCGGCAGGCTGGTGCGCTTCGCGGCCTCGATTGCAACTTCGAGTTTCTGCGCGGACTTCTCGCCGAATCGGTCCAGCGTCGCAAGTCGCGAGGCCTCGAGGCCGAACAGATCCGCCGGCGTCCTGACCCAGTCTCGTTCCACCAATTGATCGATGAGTTTGTCGCCCAGGCCTTGGATGTCCAGCGCGCGCCGCGATGCGAAGTGCTTGATCTCTTCCTTGCGTTGCGCCGCGCAGGTGCGGCCGCCCGTGCAGCGCGCGATCGCCTGATCGCCCTCGCGCACCACCGGCGAGCCGCAGACCGGACACTTGGCCGGCAGCTCGACGAGCGCAGGGCCGTCGACAGGCCGTCGCTCCGGCAGAACGCGCACCACTTCCGGGATCACGTCGCCGGCGCGCCGGATCACGACGGTATCGCCCACGCGGACGTCCTTGCGCGTCAATTCGTCCATGTTGTGCAAGGTGGCGTTGCTTACCGTGACGCCGCCGACGAATACCGGTTCCAGACGCGCGACGGGCGTCAACGCCCCCGTGCGTCCCACTTGAAACTCGATCTCCCGAACCGTGGTCAACGCCTCTTCGGCCGGAAACTTGTGCGCAATCGCCCATCGCGGAGCACGCGATACGAAACCCAGGTGACGCTGCACGTCGAGGTCATCGACCTTGTAGACCACCCCGTCGATCTGGTAGGGGAGTGTGCTGCGGGCCGCGCCCATCTCATGGTAGTACTCGAGACAACCCTCGATGGACTCGACCACCTTGGACTGCGGGCAGATCTTGAAGCCCCACTGCCGCAGCAGCTGCAGGGTCTGTGCGTGATGCGTGGGCAAGGTTCCGCCCTCGACGTACCCCGTACCGTAGATGAACAGGTCCAGGGGCCGCGATGCGGTCATCCGCGGATCGAGTTGACGCAAGCTGCCGGCCGCGGCGTTGCGGGGATTGACGTACGCCTTTTCGCCGCGCGCCAGAGCTTGCTTGTTGAAGCGCTCGAACCCTGCCAGCGGCATGAACACTTCGCCGCGCACCTCGAGCAGTGGCGGCACGTCGGCGGAACGCAGTTTCAGCGGCAGCGCGGCGATGGTCTTGAGGTTCAACGTGACGTCCTCGCCCGTTTCACCGTCGCCGCGAGTGGCGCCCTGGGTAAATTCACCGTTCTCGTACACCGCACTGAAGGCGAGGCCGTCGAGTTTTGGCTCGGCCGCGTAACGAACCGGCCGCTCCTGCTCCAGCCGTTCGCGGATGCGCCGGTCGAATTCGCGCACCTCTTCTTCGCTGAAGGCATTGTCGAGCGACAGCATGGGGATTCGATGCCGAACCGTACCGAAGGCCGCCACGGGAGCCGCACCGACTCGCTGCGTGGGCGAGTTCGGCGTGACCAGTTGCGGATGCTCCGCCTCGATACCGCGCAGCTCCAGCATGAGCCGGTCGTATTCGGCGTCCGGCACTTCCGGATCGTCGAGCGCATGGTAGCGATAGTTGTAGCGTTCCAGCAGCTCGCGCAGCTCCGGGGCGCGGGCCGCCGGGTCTCGGCCGGCCGCGGCCGGCTTGGCGCCGGCCTTCGGGTTGGAAGTCGCCTCGGGCTTGGCACCCGCCTTGGGATCGGAGCTTACCTTCGGGTTGGATCTCGTCTCGGGCTTGGCGCTGGCCTTGGGGCGTGCCGGGACCTTTTTCTTCGCCTTGGCCACGGGTCAGCTCAGGGTCAGCAGGGCTTGGAAGCGCGCCACGTCCTCGCGTAACGCCTCGGCACGCTGCGCCGTCAGCGGCGCTCCCTTCGAGTCCTGCACCACGCCCTGCAATGCGTCGGCCAATTCCACCGCCGTCGCGATGAGCGCATCGATGGTTTGCACGGCATCGGCCGGTCCGGGCAATACCGCAAACAGCGTCAAACCGCGAAATTCGTCCCCCGGCATCTTGGCGATATCGAACGTGCCCGGTTCGACCAGGCTCGCCGCGCAAAACAGCGTTCGACCGTCGCTGTGTTTGCGGTGAAACACCTTGTAACGGCCGTAGGCCAGACCATGGGCGTCGAGCGCGGCCATGAGGTCGGTGCCGGCCCAGCGCAACTCGCCCGACGCGCAGACGCGCACCGTCACGATGCGCTGAGTCTCGGCCACATTCGGTGCCTGCGCGGGCGCCGCGGCTGCGGTTGCCGCGGACTTGCCAGGCGCCGGATCCGCAGGCGGCGCGCTCGGTGCCGGCGCGTCCATCGCAGGGTCCGCCGCCCGCACGGGCTTTCCCGGCGGCCTCCCGGCGGCGCTCGACGTGGCCATCGGCGGCGGCTCGTCCTCCGTCGCGGGTTCAATCGCAGCGAAGGGTTTGGCCGCGCGGGACGGTTCGGCCGCGGCGGAGCGTTCAGCCGCGACAGACGCCTCAAATGCATCCGCGGGCTCCGCGGCCTCCTCATGCTTGGCCGACCCCAGGTCCAGGGTGCCCTCGGCGGGAGCGGGCGTCGCCGTCATCGGCACATCCGGGACATGCACCTCGTCGAAGTCGGCGGTGCGAATACTCAAAGGTTCGAACGGCGGCACGCCCCAATCGCGCGGCTCGGCGTCCTTCGGGCGGTACGCAGCGGCGATCTCATGCGAGGCGGCGCCATCGGCGCTCGATTCGCGCAACTCCGCATTGCCGGGCGCCTGCCGTGAACGGCGCGCGCCCCACCACCAGATCCCGCCCAGCAACAGCGCGCTCAATCCCAGCAAAATCCAACGCAGTTCGGCGGCCAAGACAGCGCCCTACATTGCGGCCATGCGCACGGCCTCGTCCACGTCCACCGCCACGAGCCGCGAGACGCCCGGCTCGTTCATGGTGACCCCCACCAACTGCGACGCAAGTTCCATGGTGCTCTTGTTGTGCGTGATGAAGATGAACTGCACGCTGTTCGACATCTCGCGCACGATGTCGCAGAAACGACCCACGTTGTTTTCGTCGAGCGGCGCGTCCACCTCGTCCAGCAGACAGAACGGCGCCGGATTCAAATCGAAAATCGCAAACACCAGCGCGACCGCGGTCAGCGCCTTCTCGCCGCCCGACAGCTGGCTGATGGTGCTGTTGCGTTTGCCGGGCGGCCGCGCCATCACCGACACACCGGCCATGTCGGATTCCTCCCCGGTCAATTCGAGATACGCATGTCCGCCCCCGAACAGACGCGGAAATTTCTCCTTCAGGCCCGCGTTGACGCGGTCGAACGTGTCCTGGAAGCGCGCGCGCGTTTCGCGGTCGATCTTGCGCATCGCCGATTCGAGCGTTTCCAACGCATCGGTCAAATCCTTGCATTGACGGTCGAGGTATTCCTTGCGCTCGGATTGCTCCTTGAATTCACCGATGGCCGCGAGGTTTACCTGGCCAAGGCGATCGATCTTGCCCTTGGTCTCCTCGAGCTGGCTTTCCCAGGTCGCAACGTCAGCCTCCGGCGCGAGGCCGGCGAGCAATACGCCGAGTTCGAAACTCGTCGCCGCCAGCTGTTCGGCGACGCTCTCGCGCCGTACCCGCACCTGTTGGGCGGCGAGCCGCGCGTCGTCCATCGCCGTGCGCGCGGCCTCGACACGCGCTTCGACGCGGCTGCGTCCGGCATCGCGATCGCGCAACGAGGCATCCAATTCGTCGCTCGCGATCTTCGCCGCATGCAGTTCGCTTTCGATCTGCGCACGGACCTTGAGCGCTCCCTCGATCTGCTCCTGCAGCGCGGCCAACGGCGCTTCGCCCGCCGCCAACTGCGCGGCCGCTTCATCCCTGCGCAGCATCAAGCCTTCCAGCTGCTTCTCGACGCGCGCCAGCGTCGTGGTCAGGGAACTGTGCGACGAGCGCCGCGATTCCACCTGCACCGCCAGATCGCGTGCCGCCTGCTGCGCGGTCTGCGCCGCGCCCCGGGCCGCGCCCTGTTCCGCCCGCAAACGTTCGCGCTCCCGTTCGAGTTCCAGCCGTTTCGGCTCCAGTGCGGACAGCGCCTCGATGGCGGTTTCCATGCGCGCTCGAGCCGCACGCAGCTCCGTCTCCGTGCGCTCCAGTTCCGCCCGCACATCCGCCAGACCCGTCTCGAGCTGGGTCAAGCGCCGCTCGGCATCCGCGGTGCGCGCCTGCGCCGCGTCCAAGGCGGCGCGCCGGTCCAGGTGCTCGCGATGCAGCCGATTGACTTCCGTCTGAAAGCGTTCGCGGCGATCCTCGTGCTCGCGCACCCGCTCGCGGGTGAGCTCGAGCCTGTGCTCCGACTCTTTGACTTCGTCGGCGAGCTGGGTCACCTGCAGACGAATTTCGCGCAACGACTCCTCGCGTTCGATCACGCCGGTATGCGGATCCCGATCGCGGGACAGCCGCAGCCAATCGGGTCCGAGCCAGACCCCATCACGGGTCACCACCGACTGTCCGGCGGCGAGCCGGCGCCGGCGCCCCATCGCCTCGCCCAAGGTTTCCGCGGTGAATACCGACGACAGCACCGACACCAGCACGGGCGCGCCTTGCACCTTCGCCTGCAGCGACGCGCCGGCGCCCGGGGCCGCCCCGGCGGCATCGGCCTCACTCGCGGCGGCCGCCCCGCCGCGGGCAAGTACCGCATCCTCGCCGGTGCTCACCACCGCCAGGTGCCCGCCGTCGAAGCTCCCGAGCAGATCCGCGACGCTGTCCAGACCGTCGACGCATACCGCCTCGAGGTAGGACCCCAACACGGTTTCGACCGCGCGCTCCCAGCCGCGCTGCACGCGCAGCTGCTGCCCGACGCGCGGCTGGCCGTCCAACGACTGGGCCTTCAACCATTGCGTCACTTTGCCGGACACTTTACCCAGTGCCGCCTGCTGCAGGGCCTCGGTGGAGACCTGCGAACCCAAGGCCTGCTGCCATCTCGCCCGCAAGGCGTGCAAAGCCTGAGTCTGTTCGCGTTCGCGTTCGCGCGCGGCGGACAGCTCGGCCAGCAATTCCTGCAGTTCGCCCGCGGCTCTCTCGCCCGCGTCGCGCGAGGCGTCCACTTGTTCGGCCAGCAATTCCAGCGGCGTGGCGGGCTGCAATTGCACCAGGCCTAAGCGTTCCGCGTCTTGCCGCTCCTGTTGTTGCAGCGAGCGGCGCTGCTGATTCTCCAGCTGTTCGATGCGCGCGCGTTCGACCTGGGTCTCGCGCTGGCCGCGTCCCACCGCTTGGGAATGCGCATCCCACGCGTGCTGCCATTGCGACAGCGCGTGTTCGCAGCGCACCAGCAGCTCGGACGCGCCGCGCTCCTCGCCATGGGCCACATCGAGGGCGGGCACCATGGTGGCGAGCTCCGCCCCCAGGGCTTCGAGTTGCACCCGGTCGCGTTGCAGAACGCCGGTCAGATCCTGCACCTGTGCCTGCGACTGCTCGAGATCGGCACGCTGGCGCTGACGCAATTCACGGGCGTGTTGAATGCTTTGTTCGATCCGCGTGACCTCGGAGCCGGCACCGTAGAAGCGCGCCTGAATGGCGCCGAGCGCATCGGCCTTCGAGGCTTGATCGGCACGGATCTGTTCGATCTCGGCCTCGACTTCCCGCAGATCCGCGAGCACTGCATGCAACGCAGTTTCGCACGCTTCGGCTGCCGCGTCCCGCACCCCCGCCTCGGCGTCCAAGCTCTGCAATCGCAACGCCAGCAATTCCGCCTGCAGCTTGCGCTCCTCGTCCTTGAGCGTTTGGTAGCGGCGCGCCGTGGCCGCCTGGCGCTGCAGGTGACGGATCTGCTTCTCGACTTCCTCGCGCAGATCGTTCAGACGGTCCAGATTCTCGCGCGTCTGGCCGATCCGATTCTCGGTCTCGCGGCGCCGCTCCTTGTAGCGCGAGATGCCCGCCGCTTCTTCGAGAAATGCCCGCAGATCGTCCGGCCGCGCTTCGATCACACGCGAGATCATGCCTTGCTCGATGATGGCATAGCTGCGCGAGCCTAAGCCCGTGCCCAGGAACATCTGCGTGATGTCCTTGCGGCGAACTTTCATGCCGTTGATGAAATAATCCGACGTGCCGTCGCGGCTCACTGCGCGCCGCAACGCCACCTCGTTGTAGTTCGCATAGGCGCCGCCGATCTTGCCATCGCTGTTGTCGAACACCAATTCGACCGACGCCGCGCCCAGCGGCTTGCGCGCCGAGGAGCCGTTGAATATAACGTCCGCCATCGAGTCGCCGCGCAGGTGCTTCGCGGAGATTTCGCCCATCACCCAACGCACCGCGTCGATGATGTTCGACTTGCCGCAGCCGTTCGGACCCACGACACCCGTCAGGCTGCTCGGGAACGTAATGGTGGTCGGATCGACGAACGATTTGAAGCCGGCGATCTTGAGTTTGGTTAAGCGCATGAGTTTCTTCGGAAGGCCGCCAACGTGGCGCGTAGTGTAAAGTAAACGTCACTTTCGTAAACCCCTGACGCACTCCATGACTCAACCCAGTCGAACCCTCGAGACGTTCGTCAATCCCGCGCCCGAGCGGGACTACACCATCCGGATGACGATTCCGGAGTTCACCTGCCTGTGCCCGAAAACGGGCCAACCTGATTTTGCGACCCTGAAGCTCGAATACGTCCCGGACCAGCGCTGCGTGGAATTGAAATCCCTGAAGCTGTATATCTGGTCGTTTCGCGACCGCGGAGCGTTTCACGAGGCGGTCACCAACGAGATACTGCGCGACCTGGCGACCGCCACCGAGCCCCGCTTCATGCGCCTCGCCGCCGAATTCAACGTTCGGGGCGGCATTTACACCACCGTGGTCGCGGAACACCGCAAATCCGGCTGGCTCGCCCCCCTGCCGACGACCCTTCCGTAGCCGCGCTTTCACCGCGCGGCCCCCGGCTCCGAGAGGTCCGTCCGACAACGTTACAGTTTGTCTTTTCAATCATATAGTTAGATAAATAAAATATGTTGTGCCCGTGGCCTGTACAGGCCGGTTGGCGTCGGTATAATCGCGCGCTCTTTCGTAAAGAGGCGGAGACGGTAAATGCCCACGAAGAAACCGAAGAAGGCGGCTAAAAAGCCAGGAAAGCCGATGCCAGGAAAGGCGACTCCAGGGAAGGTCAGCCAAAAGTCAGCTGCCCCCAAAAAGGCGGCGCGGCCTCTGCATAAACCCTCGCCCATGATCGCTACATCGAAGGTACCAGTGAAATCGAATAAACCAGTCCCAAAACCCGCGGCCGCCAAACCGGCGACCGTCAAACCGGCGACCGTCAAACCAGCGACCGTCAAACCGGCGACCGTCAAACCGGCGACCGTCAAACCGGCGACCGTCAAACCAACGCGGGCCAAGGCCGCGCCGCCCGATACCGATTCCGACCAGAGCGCGGACAAGCTCGCACCGATCAAATTCGATACGCGGCCGCTGGTCCTGCCGACCCGCCCGGCTCAGAACGACGACGACAGCGAGATCGACCCCTCCTCGTCCGCGAGCCTGTTGGCCGGCCCGCGCAATGTGAAGCCCTATATTGCTCGCCGCGGCGAGCAGTACATGAACAAGGAACAGTTGGAGCACTTCGGGCAGATATTGCGAAACTGGAAGCGCGACCTGATGGTCGAAGTCGACCGCACCGTCTTGCACATGAAGGACGAAGCCGCCAACTTCCCGGATCCCAACGACCGCGCGACGCAGGAAGAGGAATTCAGCCTCGAACTGCGCACGCGCGACCGCGAACGCAAGCTCATTCGCAAGATCGACGAGGCGCTGAAGCGGACCGAGGACGGCTCCTACGGTTATTGCCTGGAGACCGGCGAAGAGATCGGCATCAAGCGGCTCGAGGCGAGGCCGGTGGCGACCTTGTCCGTCGAAGCGCAGGAGCGGCGCGAGCGCCGCGAAAAGCAGTACGGCGACCGCGACGACCGTTACCGCTGATCGATTGGCGGCGAGGCGGCCCTATGTGGGGCGCTTCGCGCCCTCGCCGTCCGGCGATCTTCACGTGGGCTCGCTCTACACGGCGGCCGCCAGTTACTTGGATGCGCGCGCCAACGGCGGCCGCTGGCTGGTCCGCATGGAGGACCTGGACCGCCCGCGGGTGGTCGCCGGCTCCGCCGCCGGTATCCTGGGCACCCTGGAGCTCTTCGGTTTCGAGTGGGATGGTCCCATCGTCGAGCAAAGCAAGCGCGCCGAATCGTACGCCGGGGCCCTTGACGCCCTGCGCTCGAGGGGGCTGACCTTCGATTGCTCCTGCAGCCGTTCCTGGCTCGCCGATGAGGAGCGCTACCCCGGTTCATGCCGCGAGCATCCCCTGGTCGCCGCCGTGCCCACCGCCACTCGGCTGCGCGTCGATCCAGGCCCGATCATGTTCGCGGATCGCATTCAGGGGATGTTTCGCCAGGACGTGGCGGCGGCCGTCGGCGACATCGTCTTGAAGCGCCGCGACGGCCTCATCGCCTACGTGCTGGCGGTAGTCACGGATGATGCTGCACAAGATGTCACCGACGTCGTCCGCGGTGCCGATTTGCTGGACAACACACCCCGGCAGATCTATTTGCAGCGCCTCCTCGGATTCGGCGCCCCACGCTACGCGCACGTGCCGCTGCTGACCGAGGCCGGAGGCAAAAAGCTCGCCAAATCGGCGCGCAGCGTGCGGCTGAACGCGCAGGCCGCGCTACCGCAACTGGTCGAGGTATTCGCCCTCCTGGGCCTCTCGCCAGGCTCCGAGCTCCTTCACGCATCCCTTCCCGAGGCCTGGCGGTGGGCCATCCGGCGCTGGGATATCCACCGCGTCCCGAAGCGCATGGCATTGCAATTAACAGCCTGAAAACGCAGCTTTTTGCGTAAATCGCGCGCAAAGGACGCCCGCGCAAACTGGGATTTGCCTTGCCGCTGCATTGCGCTATTCTGGGACGGCAAGGTCCATGGATCGGTCATTGGCAAAGAGATACGAACCGGAATCCTCCGGCGGCGCGTCAGCCAAGCACAAGCGAGGATTCACATGAGTGATCCGCGAGTGATTAAGAAATACCCCAATCGTCGCCTCTACGACACAATCGAGAGCCGATATATAACGTTGGCGGACGTGCGCCGCTTGGTCGTCGAACGCATCGACTTCGTGGTCGTCGACAAGAAGGACAACGCCGACATAACCCGCAGCATCTTGCTGCAAGTGATCTCTGAGCAGGAACATCTGTCCGAGCCGATACTGAGCCAGGAATTCATGGTCAACGTGATCCGCGCTTACGGCACCAACACACAGAGTTCCGTCAGCAGCCACTTGGAGCAGACGCTGCGTCAGTTCATGGTTCAGCAGCCGCAGATCGTACGTGAACGCATCAAACCGTTTGCGCCGCGTCCACCGGATGAGGCGTATAAGGCAACGCTATCGCCCTCGCGCGATGCGTCGATGCTCACCAAATGACGCAGCGGGGCTGTTTTACCATGGGGCTGGGCGGACTTAAGTCGAACGCCGCCTGAAAAGCGGCGCTGTTGGCGAGAGTCGCGTTGGTGCGATACTCGGCGGGTGGATGCGGATCGATGGTCACCAACTCACGCGCCTGCTCGGGACGTACGGCGCCGGCCCATGCGTGGGCGAAAGCGACGAAGAATCGCTGCTCGCGCGTGAATTCCTGCGCGGCGGCCGTTGCGCTCCGTGCCGCGCCAGCGCCCGGGACGACGGCGCATGCCGGCGCAACCCCGAGCGCCGCCAGAAGTTTGGTTACCGAGCCGCTCGCTCGACTACGCCGCGTCAACGTTGCGCATCGACAAACGCACACGTCCCTGCCGATCGACCTCGAGCACCTTGACCCGCACCACATCGCCTTCCTTGAGCTTGTCGCCGACGCGCTCGACCCGTTCTTCGGAAATCTGCGAGATGTGCACCAGACCGTCGCGGCCCGGCAGGATGGTGACGAATGCACCGAAGTCCATCAAGCGGGCGACCTTGCCTTCGTATACCCGGCCGACTTCGATGTCCGCCGTGATGAGTTCGATGCGGCGCTGGGCCTCGCGACCCGCCGCTCCCTGCACCGAAGCGATTTTCACCGTGCCGTCGTTGTCGATGTCGATCGACGTTCCGGTCTCTTCGGTGATCTGGCGGATGACCGCGCCGCCCTTGCCGATGACGTCGCGAATCTTCTCCGGATCGATCTTCAACGTGATGATGGTGGGAGCCCATTCGGACATGGTCTCGCGCGGCTTGGAGAGCACCTTGTTCATCTCGTCCAGGATGTGCAGCCGGCCGCTGCGCGCCTGATCCAGCGCGACTTTCATGATCTCGCGCGTAATGCTGGTGATCTTGATGTCCATCTGCAGCGCGGTGATGCCGTCTTTGGTTCCGGCCACCTTGAAATCCATGTCGCCCAGGTGATCTTCATCGCCCAGGATGTCGGTGAGGACCTGGAAGCGATCGCCTTCCTTGACGAGGCCCATCGCCACGCCGGCCACCGGCGCCTTGATCGGAACGCCCGCATCCATCAGCGCAAGGCTGGTGCCGCACACCGAGGCCATCGAGCTCGAACCGTTCGACTCGAGGATCTCCGAGACCACGCGAATGACGTACGGAAATCGCTCGACGCCGGGCATCACCGCTTTCACGCCGCGCTTGGCGAGATTGCCATGGCCGATTTCGCGGCGCTTCGGCGATCCCATCATGCCGGTCTCGCCGACGCTGAACGGAGGGAAGTTGTAATGCAGCATGAAGGGCTCTTTGCGCTCGCCCGTCAGGCCGTCGATGACCTGCGCGTCGCGGCCCGTGCCCAACGTGGTCACCACCAGCGCCTGAGTTTCGCCGCGGGTGAACAAGGCCGAACCATGGGTTCGCGGCAGAACGCCGGTGCGGATGTTGATGGCGCGCACGGTCTTGGTGTCGCGGCCGTCGATGCGCGGATGGCCGCCCAGGATGCGCTCGCGCACCAATCGATGCTCGAGATTGAAGAATTCGGTGGCTACTTCGGCCGCGGTGAACTTCAGCGCATCGCCCTTCGTCAAGGCTTCGAGCAGGGCGCTCTTGATCTGGCCGATCCTGGCGTGACGCTGCTGTTTCTCCGTCACCGCATACGCGGCCGCCAAATCCTCCGCGGCGAAGGCGCTGACGGCATGCTTCAATTCCACGATCTCTTCGGACGGCGTCCAGTCCCATTTCGGCTTGCCTGCTTCCGCGGCCAGTTCCTTGATCGCCTTGATCGCCACCTGCATCTGTTCATGGCCGAACATGACCCCGCCCAGCATGATCTCTTCATCCAAGCCGTCGGCTTCGGACTCGACCATCAGCACGCCTTCCTCGGTGCCGGCGACCACGAGATCCAGTTTCGACTCGGTCAGCTGAGTCGCGGTGGGATTCAACACGTACTTGCCGTTCAGATAACCGACGCGCGCCGCGCCGATCGGACCCATGAAAGGCATGCCCGAGATCGCGAGCGCCGCGGAGGCGCCGATCAGCGAGGCGATATCGGGATCCACTTCGGAATTGACCGACAGCACGGAGGCCACCACTTGCACGTCGTTGATGAAGCCTTCCGGAAACAACGGGCGGATCGGACGGTCGATCAGACGCGAGGTGAGCGTTTCCTTCTCGGTGGGCCGTCCTTCGCGCTTGAAGAAGCCGCCCGGAATGCGTCCGGCAGCGTAGGTCTTTTCCTGGTAATTGACGGTCAGCGGAAAGAAGTCGCGGCCCGGCGTGGCCTTCTTCAAGCCCACCGCGGTCACGAGGACCACCGTTTCACTCATCGTCACGAGCACTGCGCCGTCGGCTTGACGCGCCAGTTCGCCCGTCTCGATCGTGACGGTGTGATCCCCATACTGAAAGCTTTTCTTGATAGCGCTCACGTAGAGCCCCTTATGTAGGAAATTGATCGGAAGTAACGAGACGTCGGCATGGACCCGCCGGCACTCTCGGTCAGCGGCGTAGCCCTAAGCGCTCGACCAACTTCGTGTACGACTCCGGCGTCTTGCTCTTCAAATAGTCGAGCAGCTTGCGGCGCTGATTGACCATCTTGAGCAGGCCGCGGCGCGACGCGTGGTCGGCCTTGTGCGTGGTGAAGTGCTGGCTCAAGCCGTTGATGCGCTCGGACAATAAAGCAATCTGAACTTCGGGGGAACCGGTGTCCTGCGCGGTGCGCTGGTATTTTCCGACTACTTCCGTCTTTTCTTCGCGAGTAAGTGGCATTAAATCAAACCTCAATCAATAACTTAGACCTTTTAAGAAGGCGCGCATTGTACGCGTCGCGCCACCCGCTCTCAAGCACGATCTGGGCTCGAGCCTCCCGGGGTTGCCAACGCGATGAGCCGGGTCGGGACCACCCGTCCGGCCGGCTCGATCGACGCCAAACCCAGAAAACCGAGGCCTGCCGCATAAATCCGCACGTTTCCCAGGATTTCGACCGGCATGGACACCGTTTGCCCCTGCCGAAAAGCGCTCACGCCGCTCTCGGGCAGATCGAGTCTGCGCCAATCGGCCAGCGCGGCGTCCACGGGCAGCAGCGCCTCCAGGCGCTGCGCCGGGGTCATCCTCTCCAATACCTCGAAAGTGAACTGGCGCTCGGCCGAAAACGGCGCCACGCCGAGCCGGCGCAGTCCGATCAAGTGACCGATGGTATCCAATTGCGCCGCCAGATCCTCGGCCAGCACCCGGATGTACGCCCCTTTACTGCACCGCACATCGAAGGACAGATCCGGCGACTGCCAGTCGAGCAGTGTCATGTCGTGGATCACGATGTCGCGCGCGGCGCGTTCGCGGGTGATGCCGGCGCGGGCGTATTCGTATAAAGGTCGCCCCTGCTGTTTGATGGCCGAATGCATGGGGGGTACCTGCGCGTAGCGGCGCGGAAACTGCGCCAGCGCCCGCTGCATCTGCTCGGCGGAGAACGCGGCCAATTCGCGCTTTTCGATCACCTCGGACTCGCGGTCCGCGCTCGGCGTCCGCTCGCCCAGGCGCACGGTGACCCGATAGGTTTTGTCCGCATCGAGCAATTGCGCCCCGAACTTGGTGGCTTCGCCGAAGCAGATCGGCAGCATTCCGGATGCCAAGGGGTCGAGCGAGCCCGTATGTCCGGCCTTGCGGGCGCCGAACAAGTACTTCAGACGCGCCACCGCGCCCGCCGACGTGACGCCCAGCGGTTTGTCGAACAGCAAAATGCCGTGAATATCGGCCGGCATCTACTCGCTCTCACCGCCCGCGTCCTTGGCCTTGTCTTTACGGATCATGGCTTCGGTGGGGATGTAATCGCCCTCGTCGACCACGTGCCCGTCATCGGGGTCCGGCGCGGCAGCCGGTACGGCATCTGCGTCGGTTGTCGGGTCGGCATCCGGTACACCCCCCGCCACCTCTGCGTTGACGTTGGCGGCCGGCTTGTTGACCGAATCGATCAGCTGCGTCAACCGCACACCACGCTCGATCGATGTATCCAGCTCGAACGTGAGCGTAGGCGTATAGCGGATCATGAGCGATTTCGACAAGGCGTTGCGCAAGAAGCCCGCCGCGCTCTCCAGCCCGCGCTGCACTTTGACGTCCGCACCTTCCTTGCCGAAGATCAGATAATAGACGCGCGCCGTCCGCAAATCGCCGGTCACCGAAACCGCCGTGATGGTGACGTTGCCGATGCGCTCATCCTTGACGTCGCGGCGCAGCAGCTCGCCCAGCTCGCGTTGGATCTGCTCGCCCAGACGCCGCGCCCGCGGATTCTCTTTTGCCATAGATCAGTCCCACGCTCGCGAAGCGAGCACCCGTCGGACGGGGTGTCTTGCACCCCGTAGATTCGGCGCGAAGCGCCTTGAAGACCCGGGGTCGCTTCGACCCCGTAGATTACTCGACGCTGCGCCTCGCCCCTACGGGGCCGCCGGGGACAAACCCCGGCGTTCAACTCGGCCAGACGGCCGAGTTGTCGGCGCGTACGCGCCTCTAGAGAGTTCTTGCAACTTCCACTCGCGAGTAGCACTCGATCTGATCGCCCTCGGTCACGTCGTTGTAGTTCTTCACGCCGATGCCGCATTCGGTTCCGGCGCGCACCTCGTTCACGTCATCCTTGAAGCGCTTGAGCGATTCCAACGCCCCTTCGAAGATCACCACGTTGTTGCGCAGGACGCGAATCGGGAAATTGCGCCGCACATAGCCGTCGATCACCATGCAACCCGCCACGGTGCCGAACTTGCTCGAGCGGAAGACGCTGCGCACGGTCGCGAGTCCCACGATCTGTTCCTTGACTTCGGGCGAGAGCATGCCCGTGAGCACGGCGCGAATATCGTCGATCGCCTCGTAGATGATGCTGTAGTAACGCACATCGACGCCGTGATCCTTGATCGCCGCCCGCGCGGCCGCATCGCCGCGCACGTTGAACGCGATGATCCGGGCTTTGGACGCCGCAGCCAGCGTGATATCGGACTCGGTGAGGCCCCCGACGCCGGAGGAGACGATGTTGACCGCGACTTCGCTGGTCGACAATGCGTTCAGCGCATCGCGCAGCGCTTCGACGCTGCCCTGGACGTCCGCCTTGATCAGCAGCTGTACCAGGTCGGCCTTGCTCTCGCCCATGGTCGAGAACACGTCCTGCATGTTGGCGCTCTTGAGGGCCAGTTTCACGTCGCGCGATTTCGACTGGCGATGCATCGCCACTTCGCGCGCCTTGCGTTCGCTCTCGACCACGAGCAGCTCATCGCCGGCATTCGGCGCGCCCGACAGGCCCAACACCACCACGGGAATGGAAGGACCGGCGGAGTCCACCGCCTTGCCCGCCTCGTCGAACAAGGCGCGCACGCGGCCGAATTCCTGGCCGATCAAGAGCGGATCGCCGAGCTTCAGCGTGCCGCGCAATACCAGCACGGTGGCGACGGCGCCGCGTCCCTTCTCCAGACTCGATTCGATCACATAGCCCGCGGCCAGACCCGTGGTCGGCGCCTTGAGTTCGAGTACTTCGGCCTGCAGCAAGATGCTGTCGAGCAGCTGATCGACGCCCATGCCGGTTTTCGCCGAGACCGGCACGAAGATGTTCTCGCCGCCCCACTCTTCGGGAATGACGCCGTATTTGGTGAGCTCCTGCCTGACCTTCTCCGCATCGGCTTCGGGCTTGTCCATCTTGTTGAGCGCCACGACGATGGGCACTTTGGCCGCCTGCGCGTGCTTGATGGCTTCCATGGTCTGCGGCATGACGCCGTCGTCCGCGCCCACCACCAGGATCACGATGTCGGTGACCTGGGCGCCGCGTGCACGCATGGAGCTGAACGCCGCGTGACCCGGGGTATCGAGAAAGGTCACCATGCCCTTCGCAGTCTCGACGTGGTATGCGCCGATGTGCTGGGTGATGCCGCCGGCCTCGCCCGCCGCCACCTTGGTGCGCCGGATGTAATCGAGCAGCGAGGTCTTGCCGTGATCGACGTGACCCATGACGGTCACCACCGGCGGACGGGGCAACACCTCGAGAGTCGAGTCGGTCTCGCCCTGCAGATCGTCCTCGATGATATTTTCCTTGCGCAGCACGGCGGTATGGCCCATCTCCTCGACCACCAGCACCGCGGTGTCTTGTTCGATCATTTGATTGATGGTCGCCATGACGCCCATGTTCATCATGACCTTGATGACTTCGGTGGCCTTGACCGCCATTTTCTGCGCCAGTTCGCCCACCGTCATCGCCTCGGGGATCGCGACTTCGCGAATCACGCGGGCGGTCGGCATCTCGAAGCCATGCTTGGTGTCGGAATCCCCGCCCATCGAGCGGCGGCGGCCGTCCCGCGATTTCTTCTTTTTGTGCCTTGAACTCACGTCGCCGACGATGTGCAGTTCCTGACGGCCATAACGGGTGGCCTTGTCGTCCACGACTTCGCGCACTGCCTTGCCCGGCTTGACGGCGGCGGCCTTGCGCTCGCGCTCGGCCACTTCGCGCGCCTGCACCTCGGCCACGCGCCGCGCTTCTTCCTCGGCGGTGCGCTTGCGCACTTCCTCGTCGGTGCGCCGGCGGCTTTCCTCTTCGAGGCGCTCGCGGTCGAGACGCTCCTTCTCCAGCCGCTCGTTCTCGGCACGCTCGAGCGCGGCTTTCGCCTGCTCCTCGGTCTCGCGCACCTTGTCGACCTCTTCCTGCTGCAGGCGAGCCTGGTCCTCGAGAACCTCGCGCTTGACGTAGGTGCGTTTGCTGCGCACCTCGACGTTGACGGTGCGGGCGCGGCCCTGCGGGCTCGCGAGCTTGAGTTCGGACTGCGACTTGCGCCGCAACGTGATCTTGCGCGGCGCCGCGTCGGCCTGCACGTCATCGCGCCCGTGGCTGCGGCGCAGATGCGTCAGCAGTTCATGCTTCGCGTCCTCGCTGATCATGTCCTCCGCACTGTCGACCCGAATGCCTGCTTGATCGAGCTGCTGCAGCAGCCGATCGACGGGCACCTTGAGCACCTCGGCGAATTGCGCGACGGTTACATCTGCCATACTTGCTCCTAAACCTTAGCTTCTTCCGCGAACCAGTGTTTGCGGGCATCCATGATCAATTCAGCGGCCTTCTTTTCATCGATGCCGCCCATTTCCACGAGCTCATCGACGGCGAGATCGGCCAGATCCTCGCGGGTCTTCACACCTTTGCGCGCCAGCGCCTTGCCCAACGCGTCGCCGGCCACTTCGATCAGATCGGCGGCCGGTTCGGCGCCGTCCATCGACTCTTCGCTCGCGATCGCCTGCGTCAACAGCACGTCGCGGGCCCGGGTGCGCAGTTCCTTGACGATCTCCTCGTCGAACTCCTCGATGCCGTTCAATTCGCTCGCCGGCACGTAGGCGATTTCCTCGATGGTGGAGAAACCCTCCTGCACCAGGATGCTCGCCACGTCGGCGTCGACATCGAGCTGCTTCATGAACGTCTCGCGCAGCGCCAGCGATTCGGTCTCGCTCTTCGCCTCCGCCTGCGACTCGCTCATGACGTTCAATTCCCAGCCGGTCAATTCGCTGGCCAAGCGGATGTTCTGGCCGCCGCGGCCGATCGCCTGCGAGAGCTTGTCCTCCGACACGGCGATATCCATCGAATGGGAATCTTCGTCGACGACGATCGAGGTCACTTCGGCCGGCGCCATCGCGTTGATGACGAACTGCGCGTTGTTCTCATCGAACGGAATGATGTCCACGCGCTCGCCGGCGATTTCATTCGACACGGCCTGGACGCGCGAGCCGCGCATGCCGACGCAGGCGCCCACCGGATCGACGCGCGGATCGTTGCTGCGCACGGCGATCTTGGCGCGCACGCCGGCATCGCGGGCCGCTGCGAGGATGTTGATGAGGCCCTGACCGACTTCCGGGACTTCCAGCTTGAACAATTCGATCAGGAATTCGGGCGCGGTGCGCGACAGGAACAGTTGCGGTCCGCGCGGTTCGGTGCGCACTTCTTTCAGGTAGGCCTTGATGCGATCCTGCGAGCGCACGGGTTCGCGCGGAATCATCTCTTCGCGGGCGATGAAGCCTTCGGCGTTGGCGCCCAGATCGACGTACACCCCGTTGCGGTCGACGCGTTTCACGATGCCGCTGACGAGCGTGCCGGCGCGATCCTTGTAGGCATCGACGACCTGCGCGCGCTCGGCCTCGCGCACTTTCTGCACGATGACCTGCTTGGCGGTCTGGGCCAGAATGCGGCCGAACGGCACCGACTCCATCGGCTCCTCCACGAAGCCGCCCTCTTCCACGTCCTTGTCGATGTCGCGCGCATCGTCCATGCGCAGCTCGCGCTCGGGCACTTCCAACTCGGTGGAGTCGTCGGCGAATACCTTCCAGCGGCGGAACGTGTCGTAGCCGCCGGTCTTGCGGTTGATGGACACCCGCACGTCCAGCTCCTCGCCGTGTTTCTTACGGGTGGCGGACGCAAGCGCGGCCTCGAGCGCGTCGAAGATGATTTCCTTGTCGACACCCTTCTCGTTCGAGACCGCGTCAACCGCCATCAAAATTTCTTTGTTCATTGCCCTTAAGACTCCTGGTCACTCCGGCCTTAATCTCGCCTTCTGAATTCGCTCGAGCGGCAGGCTATGCGCCTGCCCGTCCACTTCCACTACAATCGAGTCGTCCGCCATCGATTTCAATACGCCGACGAAGCGCCGCCGGCCGTCCATCGGTAGGTTCAACTCGGCGACAATACGCTCCCCCATGAACCGCTCGAAATGCTCGCGCTTGCGCAAGATCCGATCGAAACCCGGCGAGGAAACTTCCAGCGTGTAATGGCCCTTGATCGGATCTTCGATCTCGAGCAGTTCGCTCGCCGCGTGGCTCACACGCGCGCAGTCATCGACCGTTATATTCCCTTGCCGCTCGCTGACGCCCGTCTCTTCATCGACGAGTTGCGGCTCCCGCGGGCCCTGCGGATCGCCCGCGGGCCGGTCGATGAAAATCCGCAAGATCCCGCCCCGGCCTTCGCGCGCAAACTCGATATCGACCAATTCATAACCCAACGCCTCGATCGGCGGCTCTAATAAGCGCATCAAGGCGTCACGCATTCTTCTGAACCCTTGGCGAGCGACTGCGCCGCCCAAACAAAAAAGGGGACCATCGGCCCCCTCCTAATCATCGTCAAAAAATAGACCGCAACGAAAAAGACCCCGTCCGGGGCCTTCTCTACATCGCCTGGGCGGCACCCCCGCCGAGGGGCGCGATTATAGGCAAAGCCGACTTGGGCGTAAACCCTGATCGAAAGAAACTTCGCGGTCCGCCGGCACGCCAGGCCGACCTTCGCAAACGACCGGGGCCGCATCGCTGCGGCCCCGGTATTCACTCAATCCGAACAGCTGTTACCAGCGCTTCGGACCGCGCGATCCACCACCACCACCACCACCACCGCCGCCGCCACCGCCGCCACCGCCGGTACGCTCCTGGGCCTCGTTCACCTTCAGCGCTCGCCCGTCGACATCGTGGCCATTCAAGGCCTGCATGGCGCGCGCGGCATCGGCGCTTGCCATTTCAACGAAGCCAAAGCCGCGGGGCCGGCCGGTGTCGCGATCATTGATCAACGCAACCGACTGCACTGCGCCATGCTTTTCGAACAGCGCACGCACCGCGGACTCGTCCATTGAGAACGGGAGATTGCCAACATACATTTTCGTCATGTGAAGAATACCTACTACAAAAGAAGCTATCGGCCGGTCACGCGTGCCCCATAAAGTTCGAGCGGAATGCCAGCCACCTGGATCGAAGAAACCTGCTTTGTGGGTTGTGGTCAAGGTGACGCCGGAGCGGCGCGGTGACCAGAAACGGACCAAGTAGAAATTCACGAGCCGTGACAGATGCTACAGGAATTCGGGGATTAATACGAATTTTGTTCGCAACCAAAGCTTTTTCGTCTGACTTCGAAACCCGGCAGGCAGCAAAACGTGCTAAAAGCGCGCCCGGGCCGGGGGATGGCGGGATTGGCGCGGCGGCCGCTGAAAGTCCCGGGCTGGGCAAAGCGCGGCGGCCCGCCGCGGGCATTGTAACCCTGTTGCGACACACAATTCCTGTGCCACTGCACCTGGTAACGGCTCCACAAGGCGGTTATTCTCTCGGCTTGTTCGACGGTCAGACGGGGAAGTTCACGTGCCGGCGTTCCCTGTGCGACCCGCGTCCGCGCGCTGAAGCGCCGTATCGGAACCGGTGGCGGAGGGGTCGTAATCGTTGACGCAATGGGTACACGGTTGAAATGCTATGCGGGACAGGCGACAGGCGGCAGCGTCGAGGACTCGTGAGCATTGCGGGTGCGTCTAGCGTATCTGGTGCCTCGCTACTGGCCGACATGGATTGGGCTCGGCGTGCTACGGTTGCTCGAGCTGCTGCCTTTTGCGGCGCAGCGGCGGGTGGGCACCGGCTTAGGATTCCTCATCCGCCGCTTGCCGCTCGCTTATGTGCGCATTGCCGAGCGCAACATCGAACTGTGTCTACCCGAGCTGTCGCGGCAGGAACGCCGCGTCCTGCTCGATCAGCACTGCCAGAGTCTGGGCATGGGCCTGTGCGAGACGGCCACGACCTGGTGGAGCACCGATGCGCGGGTCAACGGCGTGGCCAACATTCAGGGGCGCGAGCACCTGGAGGCTGCGCTCGCCAAGGGCCGCGGCGCCATCCTGATCGGCGGGCATTTCACCACCATCGAGATCGCCACTCGAATCCTCGGCACCGTCGTGCCGCTCAATGTCGTGTATCGGGCGACCAAGAACGCGCTGCTGTCATGCACCATGTGCGAGAGCTTCGCTCGTCACGGCAAGCCGATCGCGCACGATGACATCCGGGCCATGGTGCGTGCGCTCAAGAAGAACGAGGCCGTCTGGTACGCACCCGACCAAAGCTATCGCAACAAGGGCGCGGCCATGGTGGAATTCTTCGGCATCCCGGCCGCCACCACCACCGCGACCTCGCGGCTCGCGCGCATCTCCGGCGCCGCGGTGCTGACGTACTTTCCGGAACGCCTGCCGGGCCATGCAGGCTACCGCGTGGTCATCGGGCCGGCGTTCGAGAATTTCCCGGGCGAGGATGTGGTGCGCGACGTCGAGCGCTTCAACGAGCTGCTGCAGGCGCAGATCCGCAGAATTCCGGAACAATATCTGTGGGTGCACCGCCGCTTCAAGGGATTGGGCCCGGATTATCCTAATTATTACGGCCGCGATTCGCGCGCGGGCGCGCCCGTTCAGACCCCTAAAGTCCTCATCTAAAGCGAGTTCATATCCCATTCACATCGATTCCGGCGCCTGCTCGCGCATTCCGTAAGTGCCGTTCGATTCGTTCCACACGAATCTCAGCGGCGCGAACGGCGCGATGTAGGCCAGCCCATAGAGGACGAGATCCCAGTAGGTCAGCGAGCGTTTGAGGCTTGGTCCCGCGGCGGGGCCGCCCGTCACGGCATCGGCCGTGTTCATTCAGCGACGACGCCCGCGGACTCGGCTTTCTGCAACAGCGCGGCACGCATCTGCGAAGCCTCCAGACGCAGCGGCTGGGTGCGCAGCCGCCCCAATTCCTCCGCGGTGAACGGCACGAAATCGGCCGGCATGTGCTCCTTGTCGAAGCGCCAGAACATCCAGTTCATGAGTTCGGCCAGATCCGCGTTCGAGAACGGCGAGGTCGCCACGCCAGGCACCCGGCCGAGATATTCCCGCCCACCCGGCACGGTGAGAAACTTCGAGACCGTCCCGGCCAGACTGGGCGCCGTGCCGTCGGAGCCCGTGCCGTCGGGACGATGACACCCTTGGCAGTTGAGCGTCCAGTTCTGCCAGGCCCGTTGCGGATTCTGCACGCCGGCCGGCACCGTGCCGGGGGCTGCCGCGGTCGCGGGAGTGGCGGGAGTCCCGACAGCGCCGGGGGCCTGGGCCGCGGCCATTCCCATCGCCGCCAATATCGCCGCAGCGACCACTGCCGCCGACAATGGCCGGCGCCGCGATGTGCGCCCGCGAGGCCCCGCCATCCCGCGCGGCGCGTTCATGGCCCGGGCAGCGTCGGCCGCAAGGCATACGTCGATTGAGCCGTGCCGTCCGGATGGCGAGCGCGCGCCGCCGCCACGTCGGCCGCGGCGAGTACCGGCGGACCCGGTTGCTTGCCGCGATCGCTCGCGAGATAACTCAACACCGCCGCCACTTCCGCTTCGCTCAACCCCGATTGGGCCGGCATGACGCCGCGATAGCTGGCACCGGCCACCTTGACCTCGCCCATCAAGCCCGTGGTGACCACCATCACCAGGTAATCGCGGCCCTCCGGCGATTGGCCGAACGCCACGATCTGCTCGTGCAGGGACGGGAAGCTCCCCGGAATACCTGCCGCTTCGGGGCCGTGACACACGGCGCAGCGGCCGGCGAACACGCTCGCCCCCGCCGGCTCGTCCGCAAAACCCGGCGCCGCCCCCAGGGCGAACGCCAAGCCCCACCAGCGGCTATTTCTGATCAATCGCGACACCCAAAATGATGGCGGTCGAGCAGGTGTACGACTGGCTCTTGGTGCCGAAGCACCAGGTGACTTCGTTGTTGTTCTGCGGACGCACCACCGGCCGATCGCCCTGGTTGTTCTGGCAGGCGCACCGGCCCCAGGCCACGCCGCCGCAGCAATCGTTGTACGAAACGATGTAATTGCGTTGATCGGCGGGGTTGCGGCAGGTGCCGATCCACGTGATCGGCGACATCTCGGTACCCGGTGGGCACGAATTCACGCTGCCGCCGTAGCAAGAACAGAGCGAGCCGTCGATGGCGCAGTAGCGCCAGTAGTCGCATTTCGTCGGATCGCCGGGATCCTGCGGATTGCCCGAGCTTTGCGGCGAGGTCTGCCCCGAACTCGGATCCGACGGCGAGGAACCGAGTTCGCCGTCGGCGCCTCTCGCGACGGGCAGCAGGGGCAACGCGGCCGCGCCGGCGAGAAACCCGCCGAGCACGGTGAACACACTGCGTCGCGATGTGCGGCTCGCGAAACCGCGCAGTACTTTTTCCGCCAAATGATCGAATTGAGCCACGCTATTCTCCCGAAGAGGCACGCCGCGGCCCACGTTGGCCGAGGAATTGCTGGATGTTGCTGACGCCGGTTTCCTTGGCCGTGAATAAACTTTCCAAATGCTCGCGCGTGTTGACCAGGCCGGTCGAGGACAATTTCCCGGCCTCGTCGATCAGCACCGCGTACGGCAATTTCGCCACCCCGTAGCTGCGTCCCAAGTGTTCGGACAGCACGTAGGGGAATTTACCGAGATTCTTGTCGCGAATGAAGTCCGCATGTTTGCCGCCCTCGCCGTCGCTCGCGAGCACGATGTCGAGCCACGCGCGCTCGGCGCCTTGCGCCGAACGCACGGCGGGCAGCAACGCTTCGCAGATGGTGCAATCCGGCGAGAGGAACAACAACAGCTGGCTGCGCCCGCCGCGAACGCCGCCGATCTGGACGATGGAGCCGTCGAGCGCCGGCAGCGCCATTTGCGGCGTCGAGTCGCCGAGTTTGAGCGGCTGCCGCAGAGACAGTGCCCCTGCCGGAGCGATGCGCTGATGCAGCACGCCGATTTGCCGCGCCAGCGCCATACAGACGATGCCCAACACCAGGAGACCCGCCCACAGGACGATTTGCGAGGCAACCAGAAAGCTCATAGTACTTCTCCGCTGCGCAATGGCTGCAGCGCCATTACTTGATCCAATGCGCCGTACAGCGCCAGCAGGGCGCAGGCGGCGAACACGTGTGAGCCTTGCAAGGATACGCCGCCGCTCGCCGGCGAGGCCCAGGCAGTGAGCGCCGCGAGCGCCGCGAGCATGGCGTTGCGCGACAGCTGGAACCAGCCCAAGGGACGTTGCGTCGGCCCGAAACTGCATCCGCAGTCCGCATCGCGCCGGCCTTGCAGGACCGCGCGCGCGATGAGCCCCAGATACGCGGCCCAGATAAACCCGGCCAGCAGCGCACCCATCGCACGAAGGGAAGGAACCGCCAGCAGCGCGCCCGCGGCCAGCTCGGTCGCTACCGCGCCGGCGAGCGCCGCCGCCGCGAGCGATGCCGGCACTCCGGCGAACTGCCGCACCACGCCCCGCGAGTATGACCACCGCACGATCTTGTGGCCTGCCGAGGCCACCAGCAACAACGCCTCGAATGCCGCGAGCTGCGCCGCCAGCGACTGCATCGTCCCGCTGAGCGTGGGCTCGTCCATCAGCGTACGGGTTCGATCTGCATGCGCGTATGAAACCCCGGCAGATCCAGGCTGCGCACCAGACTGCCGGTTTGCGGATCGTACACATCGAGACGCTCGCCGGCCTGCACCAGCAGCAGCTGTTCCGCCGCGTGCGTGAGCGCGATCGACGAACCGGGCCGCACCAGCCGCAGACGCTTGACGCGAGCCTTCGTGGCCGCGTTGAACACCCACACTTCGTTGGCCGGATCCTTATGCGTGCCCTCGTGAGCGTCGGCCTGCATCAGCACGTAAAGCAGCTTCTGCTCGTCGCTCGCGATCAGCTGCCAACCGCTGGGACGCCAGTGGGCCGCCGCATCGGCGCCCGACACCAGAGGCCAATCCGCCAGGATTTTGATGTCATCGCCCTTCATGTCGATGGGCTGAACGCGCCCTCCGAGGCTGGGGAAGTAGCGCACGCCCGCGAGCATGGTCGAGGCCGTGAACAGAGGATCCGTGTCGAGCGGATTGAATGCCTTCGACTCGCTGCGGCTCGCCACGGCGCCGTTCGCATCGAGCTTGACGGTCAAGAGAGTTCCGCTCGCGCACAGCGTCGAGAAGCCGCGCGCGCCGCTCGGGTAGACCAGCGAACACCCCGGGATCTCGACCTCGCCCAACGGTTGCCGCTTGATGAGATCGACGACGGTCACGGAGGATGCCGGCGTGAAATTGAACACCAGCGCCATGCGCTGCTCATCGGTGAAGGCGATCAATCCTTCCATGGCCGTGATGAGCGCACGTTTGGTGCCGGGAAGCACGATTTCGCCGATGGGATTGAGCGTCTGGGTATCGTAGATGGTGATGAAATCGGTGCGGGTACCGCGTGCGCCGCGCGACCAGACCGTATCCGCCACGTAGATTTCGGGGCGCTTGTCGGGAACCAACAGGGTTGCCGAATCGTGCGCCTGCAATTGCCCTTTGACTTCGCGGCTGTCGCTGCCCACGTTGCGCAGCTCGATGCGGTCGCCGGCGTAATTGAGGAAGCTCCAGGTCGCCGGATAGTGCGCGGGCAGCGTTTCGACTTTTGGAATCGTCTCCGCCGGCAAAGGATTGGGGAAATCGACCGCACCGGCCGCGGCAACCGCAAAGCAGGAGGAAACGCCCAAGGTCGTCGCCCGTAGCATAGTCATTCTCATTTCGTTAGGCCTCTCTTCGCATTCGAATTGCGAACTTGACTGACGTAGACCCGCCGGCCCATGAACCAGGTCTCGAGCACGTCGGTGTTGCGGATGTCGTCTGCATGATCTTCATCGGCGAGTTTCAGAATGTCTTGGTTCAACACGATGAAATCCGCCGACTTGCCGTCCTCGATGGAGCCGGCGACCAATATCGCGCCCGCCTCCTTGCTGCTGCGGAACGGATACGCATTCGACTCGTAGTAGCTGCCGGGCGGATGCAGCGCCTCGTAGCCGTTTCCCTGTACCGGCTGGATGAACCGGATCACCGTGAGCGCTTCGGCCATGCCCCGCGGCGGCCGGGCCGTGTAGATACGTGCATCGGTGATCACCACGTCGGCCGGCATCAAGCCTTCGGCTATGGCGACGCGCAACCCCAATGACAACAGGGCCGCGACGGACCATACGACAGCCGGCGTTCGTATCCCCAATTATTCCCCTCCCGTCTTTTTTTAGGCGCGCCACCCGTGCGCACCCGCCGGAGTGTACGTGAACAACCGCAAGGTGAATACTCCGGCACGCCAACAGGTATATTTGGCGGATGAATGCCGCACAGCTGCTGTTCTATCTGATCCTGGGGATCGCCGCCGCCGCCTTCGTCATCGGCGCGATCCGGGCTGGCCGCCGCAGCCGCGAGCTGCGCTGGCCCACCCCGCTCGAGAGCGTCATCGGCTTCGTCGTGGCCTTCTTCGACACCTTGGGTATCGGCTCCTTCGCACCCACGACGGCGATTTTCAAGCTGCGCCGCATGGTGCCCGACCAGCTGATCCCGGGCACCCTGAACGTGGGGCTCACCCCCGCCGCCCTGACGGAGTCGTTGATTTTCGTCACCGCCATCATCGTCGATCCGGTATTGCTCGTCACCGTGGTGGTGAGCGCCGCGGCCGGTGCCTGGCTGGGCGCCGGCGTGGTGGCGCGTCTGCCGCGACGGGCGATCCAGATCACCATGGGCATCGCGTTGCTGATCGCCGGCAGCGTATTCACGGCGGTGAACCTGGGCGCGCTGCCGGGCGGCGGCGTGGCGATGAATCTCGTCGGCTGGAAGTTCGGGCTGGCGGTCGGCATCAATTTCGTCCTCGGCGCCTTGATGAGCGCCGGCATTGGGCTCTATGCGCCGTGCATGATCACCTTGGCGCTCTTGGGAATGCACCCCTTGGCGGCATTTCCCATCATGATGGGGGCCTGCGCGCTGCTCCAGCCGGTCGCCAGCCTGCGATTCTTCCAGACCGGCGCTTTCGCCTGGGGACCTTCATTGGGACTCGCCTTCGGCGGCGTGGTCGGCGTGTTCATCGCCGCCTATGTGGTCAAATCCCTGCCGCTGATCGCGCTTCGCTGGTTGGTCATCGTGGTCATCGCGTACGCGGCCTTCGCCATGCTGCGCTCCGCCGCGCGCCGAGACGACGTGATCCCGGCGCTGCGCAAGGCGGTGCTCGAGGACGTGCCCGCGCTCGAGTCCTTGATCGCGCGCTCGGCACGCGAATTGAGCACGCAGGACTACCGGCCGAGCCAGGTCGAGGGCGCGCTGCGCGGCGCGTTCGGGGTCGACTCCCAGCTGCTCGCGGATCAAACCTATTTCGTGGCCGAACAGAACGGCAGCATCGTGGGATGCGGCGGCTGGAGTTTCCGCTCCACGCTGTTCGGCGGCGACGCCCGCAGCGGCCGCGACGCCTCCTTGCTCGATCCGGCAATCCACGCCGCCAAAATCCGTGCATTCTTCGTCGATCCGTCGCACGCGCGCCGCGGCATCGGCTCATTGCTGCTCGATCGGTGCGAGCGGGAAGCCCGCGCGCATGGTTTTTTACACGCGGAGCTCATGGCGACGCTGCCGGGCGTCAAGCTCTACGCCGCCCACGGCTACGTGGGCACGGAACGGGTGAGCTTCGAGGTCGGACCGGACGAGACCATCGAATTCATTCCCATGCGCAAGCCATTGACCTGACGGGCGCGTCGCCTCAGCCATCGCGATCGCGCTGGCCCCTGTCGCGGTCGGTGGGCCCGGCGCCGTGCCCAGCCTCGCCGCCATCGCCCCACAATGCACGCCATCCCTCGATTCCGAGCGCACGCAGCCGCAAAATGTTGTTCTCGTAAATCGCATCCGGATTCGGCACCGCCGCCAGGGCGCGTTCGATGCTCGCCTCGCGCAGCAAATGCAGCGTCGGGTACGGTGAACGATTGGTATGATTCTCGATGTCCTCCGCCTGAGTTCCCGCGAATTGATACTGCGGATGGAAGCTCGCCACTTGAATCTCGCCTTCGAGATCCAGATCCACCACCGTGTCGTCGCAGATCTGCAGAAAATCGTTGAATTCGATGAAATCGTTGAGCACCCACGGGTGAATCAGCAGCGTGGTCTCGCAGTCCCGGGCTTGGGCGCCGTTCAAGTGACCCAGCTCCGAGCGCAGCTCCTCGAGCAGTCCCGCCGCGGAGCGCTGCTCGCTCACGCGAAACCGCACGCGGTCGGCGCGATAGACGCTTTCGGCAAACGGGCAGAGTTCGAGCCCGATGACGGCCCGTTCCACCCAGCGGCGCGTCGCATCGATGATGTCGTCGTGGTTGATGGCGAAAATCCCGTGTGGCCGTCGACAGTCTAACGGGGCCACTTCGAGTATCCTAATCGCTCCGCCCAATCACCGCGAGACAACGACGATGCCGCAACCGATTCCCGCCACACTGATCCCCGGAGACGGGATCGGTCCAGAGATCATGGACGCGACGCTGGCCGCCCTGGACGCGCTCGGCGCGCCGTTTCAATGGGACCGCCAGGCCGCCGGCCTGGAGGGCGTCAAATCGTCGGGAGACCCCCTCCCGCCCAAGACCATCGACAGCATCCGCCGCACGCGCCTGGCGCTCAAAGGCCCGCTCGAGACGCCCTCGGGCGGCGGCTATCGCTCGTCGAACGTGCGTCTGCGCGAAGAATTCAAGCTGTACGCCAATCTGCGGCCCGCGCGCACGCTCATTCCGGGAGGCCGCTTCGACAACATCGACCTCGTGGTCGTGCGCGAGAATCTCGAGGGGCTGTACATCGGCCACGAACTCTACATCCAGATCGACGACGATCCGCATGCGGTCGCCATGGCCACCGGCGTCAATACGCGCCAGGGCAGCCGCCGGTTGCTCGAATTTGCCTTCGCCCACGCCGTTGCCACGGGCCGCAAGAAAGTGGCCATCGTGCACAAGGCGAACATCATGAAGGCGCTCACCGGCATATTTCTGGAGACGGGCCTCGAGCTGTACGAGCGCAAGTACAAGGGTCAGTTCGTGCTGGAGACCGTCATCATCGACGCCTGCGCCATGAAGCTGGTGCTGAACCCGTGGCAATTCGACGTGCTGGTCACGACCAATCTGTTCGGCGACATTCTCTCCGATCTGGTCGCCGGCCTGGTGGGCGGTCTCGGCATGACGCCCGGCGCCAACATCGGCGCCGACGCCGCGATATTCGAAGCCGTGCACGGCTCCGCGCCCGACATCGCGGGCAAGGGCATCGCGAATCCGACCGCGCTCATGCTGGCGGCGGCCATGATGCTCGAACATTGCAAGCTGCCGGAGCTGGCGGCGCGGCTGCGCACGGCGCTGCACGATACGCTGAACATCGACAAGGCCCGGACGGGCGATCTCGGGGGACACTCGAGCACGGCGCAGTTCACGCAGGCATTGGTCAAGCGCATTGCCAATGCCTGACGCCGGGCGCAGTCGGTCGGCGATCATCTCGATCGTCAATCTGACGAAATCGTATGCGTCCGGAGTGCAGGCGCTCAAGCCCATCACCCTCGACATCGACAAGGGCGAGATCTTCGCCCTGCTCGGCCCCAACGGCGCCGGCAAGACCACGCTCATCAACATCGTTTGCGGCATCGTGACGCCCACCACCGGCACGGTGACCGCGGACGGCCATGACATCGTGCGCGACTACCGCGCCGCGCGCATGAAGATCGGGCTGGTGCCCCAGGAACTGACCACCGACGCGTTCGAGACCGTGTGGGCCACGGTATCGTTCAGCCGCGGCCTTTTCGGGCGTGCGCCCAACCCCGCGTACGTCGCCGAACTGCTGCACGACCTGTCCCTCACGAACAAGCGCGACGCCAAGATCATGACGCTGTCGGGCGGCATGAAAAGGCGCGTGATGATCGCAAAGGCGCTGTCGCACGAACCCGACATTCTATTCCTGGACGAGCCCACCGCCGGCGTCGACGTGGAGTTGCGGCGCGACATGTGGAATCTGGTGCGGCGCCTGCGGGAACGTGGGGTGACCATCATCCTCACCACCCACTATATCGAGGAGGCGGAGGAGATGGCCGATCGAATCGGCGTCATCAACCAGGGCGGCATCGTGCTGGTCGAGGAGAAGAAGGAGCTGATGAAGAAGCTCGGCAAGCGGCAGCTGACCCTGCACCTGATGGAACCGCTCGCGGCCGTCCCCGCGGAACTCGCCCCCTGGAATCTGGAATTGCGGGCCGATGGCACGGATCTCGTGTACACCGTGTCCGGCGACGGCAACATGGACGTATCCACTCTGCTGCAACGGATGAGCGATTCGTCGATCGCCATCAAAGATCTGCATACCGAGCAAAGTTCGCTCGAGGACATCTTCGTGGAACTCGTGAGTACGCGGCCATGAGCGGCGCAGTCGCCCGTTTGCGGTTCAACCGGCACGGCGTCTGGGCCATTTATAAATTCGAGATGGCCCGTGCCCTGCGCACCCTGGTACAGAGTCTGGTGACGCCGGTCATCACGACGACCCTGTACTTCGTGGTGTTCGGTGCGGCGATCGGCTCGCGCATGAGCGCCGTGCACGGCATCAACTACGGCGCTTTCATCGTCCCGGGCCTCATCATGCTGGCGCTGTTCACCGAGAGCATGTCGAACGCGTCGTTCGGAATATTCTTCCCGAAATTCGTCGGCACCATTTACGAGCTGTTGTCGGCGCCCATCTCGTCGGCGGAGATCGTCCTGGCCTATGTCGGCGCCGCCGCGTCGAAATCGATCTGCTTGGGGTTGGTCATTCTCGCGACGGCCTCGCTGTTCGTGCCCATCCGGATACTGCACCCGGTATGGATGATCGCCTTCCTGCTGGTGACGGCCGTGACCTTCAGCCTGTTCGGATTCATTCTCGGGCTGTGGGCCAAGGGGTGGGAGCAATTGCAGTTCATCCCCATGCTGGTGATCACGCCGCTGACTTTTCTCGGCGGCGCCTTCTATTCCATCGGCATGCTGCCGCCGGCCTGGCGCACCTTCAGTCTGTTCAATCCCATCGTGTATCTCATCAGCGGCTTCCGCTGGTGCTTCTACGGCGTGGCCGACGTGAACGTAACCGTCAGCTTCGGCATGACGGTGGGGTTCTTGGTGCTGTGCCTGGTCGTGATCTCGTGGATCTTCAAGACCGGGTATCGCCTCAAGAACTGACCCAAACGGTGCAGGCGACTGGGCCGCCGCCCCGGAACCGTGCACACGTCACGATTCGGGCACAGGCAAATCCTCGGGGAAGTCACTCCCAGAAGGCAGGGATGATGGACAACAGCAGGAGCCCCGCCATTCCATAATTGAAGTGCCGGCGACGCGACTCCGTATGCAGATAGTCGCGCAGGAAATGCCGAACAAGGTCCAGGAAAACGTCTGCATTATGAGGATGAACTTCGAACTCGGGCCACGTAAGCTGCGTGCGATGAGTCAGTATAGTACGAGAGTCGAACCGGCCCGAGGGCCAAGCCGCCATCCGCTCATGAATTGGCCGATCGTTCTTCTTTGCATCATGGGCGCGATCGCCTGCCAGCCGCTGCGCGCCGCCGCCGGCCCGCCGCCGCTCGGGATCGATCTCGATGCCTTCGACGCGCGTAAAAGAACCCTGGCGCTGCCGGACGGCGAAGTGCTCGCCTACATCGACATGGGCAACGCGTCGGGTCCGCCGGTCGTGCTGATCCACGGCTACACCGATAACGCGCGCGACTGGGTGCCCATGCTGCCGTATCTGTCGACGGGCTTTCGCTTGATTCTGGTCGACATCCGCGGTCACGGCCAATCGAGCAAGCCCGAGTGCTGTTACAGCCGGCTGGACTTCGCCTACGACATCAAGTTGCTGCTCGATGGGCTCGGCATCGAGCGAGCCGATATCGTCGGTCATTCCCTCGGCAGCATCATCGCGCAGACCTTTGCCGAATACTGGCCCGAGCGGACCTCGCATGTGGTGCTCATCGCGTCCACCGGCGGGCAGCCGCCGGGCCGCCCACGGAAGCCGCCGCAATTCGACTTCGCCGCGGAAATTCGCAAGCTCAAGGAACCGATCGAAGCGGACTCGCCGTTCATGATCGCCTGGTGGGATTCGCCCACGCCGGTGGATCCGGACTTCATCCGGCGTCAGCGCCAGGATGCGGCCGGTATTCCGTTGCGGGTGTGGCTCGCGGTTCTCGATCAGGGCCTGTCTTCCGACAATGCCTACGCCGACCTACAGAGAACCCTGCCGCGCTTGCGGGCGCCGACTCTGCTCATCTGGGGCAGCAAGGATCCCATCATGGAGCAGCCGGTGCGGCAGACGCTGCGCAAGGGACTGCCGCAGGCTAAGGTGAAGATCTTCGAGGGGCTCGGCCACAATCCCTTCTGGGAAGATCCGCGCGGCGTCGCGAGCGTCATCAACGATTTTCTGGCGCACTAGCGACGGCGTACGCCGCGACTTCGGCACCCGCGTGCGCTGCCGGTGTCGGCGCTCGAACTTGAGCCGCTCACGTTTCGTTTCGTGCCGGCGCCCCGGCTCTCACGCGTGCGCTTCGGCGCCCGAGTCCGGATCGAGCCCGATATCCGCGTCGAACGCGCGGCGCCGATCGGCCTCGAGGTCGAGCGAACGACAGGCCCATACGTAGACGATCGCCGAGATGGGCAAACCGACCAGCATCGCGATATCCGCGCCGCCCAACGCGCGGGCGATCGGTCCCATGTAGATGCCGGTGCTGAAAAACGGAATCATCGCCGCGAAGCCCACGCCGTACGCCATCAATCCGCGCCAGTTCCAGCGCCCATACATGCCATGGGGGTTGAAAATCTCCCGTACCGAATAATGGCCTTTGCGCACCAGGTAGAAGTCCACCAGGTTGATGGCCGTCCAGGGCGTGAACAAGTAAAGCAAGACGGCGAGGAACTCGCCGAATATCGCGACGAAGTTGTGCGATGACGCAAGCGCGAGGGCGATCGCCGCCGCGGTGCACACCGCGAGCGTGACGATTCGCTTCGCCAGGGTTGGGCGGTTCGGCTTCAACGAATCGGCCACGCTCAACAGCGTCAAGGAGGCGCCGTAGAAATTCAGCGACGTGATCGTCAGCAGCCCCAAGAGCGAGCACACCAGCAACGGCTTGCCGAAGCCCGGCAGCACCGCATCGGCCGCGGCGCGCAGTGCGGCGGCCACTTCCAGAGTCGGATACAGCGCCGCAGCCAACGTACCCACCAGCATGGTCCAGGCGCCGCCCACGAAGCCGCCGAGATACGTCCACCAGAACGATGCGCTCACGCCGACATCGCGCGGCAGATAGCGCGAATAGTCGGAGACATAGATCGACCATGCAATCTGATAGGAAGCCGCCGCGAAGAACTGGGCCAGGAACGGCACGGCGCTAAAATCCCGCAGATCGAGCTGCGCCGGCGGCATCGGTGCCCCCTGCAGAATGGCCACCGTGAACACCAGCAGCGCGACGATCAGCACATAGGCGATCCAGCGCTGCGCGAGGTGGATCAGATCGTAGCCGATCACGGCGAGCGACACCGCCAGCAGGGCGAACACCACCATGGTGGTCTTCTGATCGGCGCCATACAGGGAATGCACGGTCTGCGCCGCCAGAATCTGGTTGAAGGCGTTGAACCCGATGTATGCGACGAGGGCGACGCCCCAGACCAGCAACGCGCCGATATAGCCGAATTGCGGGCGCGACTGGATCATCTGCGGCAACCCGAGCTGCGGCCCCTGCGTGGAGTGGAACGCCATGAAGAACGTGCCGAGCGCGGAACCCAAGACCACCGCGATGGCCATCCAGATCAAATTGCCGCCGAGCGCGATGCCGACCACGCCGGTGGCCACCGTGGCCAGATGGGCATCGCCTGAGAACCACACCGGCCATAAATGCCATACCTTGCCGTGGCGTTCGGCGATGGGAACATAGTCGATCGAGCGCTTTTCGAGCAATCGCTCGCCGAACTTTGCTTCCATCGGGCAGAACTCACACGGCGGATGACGGCGAAAATACTACCATCAGGCAACGCGGTTCGCGGCGCATTCTGCCGGACCGCGGCACCGCCGCCGTCCGTGGGTGCGGGCCTCGGCCAGTTCATCGCCGCTCATCCAGGCCAATCCGCGGGGCCCGGCCACGTGCCGCGCTCAATACTCGAACTGATACGAGAGCCCGACGCTGCTCCCGGGATCGTTCTCGGGCGTGGTGCCTTGCGTGGTCGCCGTACCGTTGCCCAGACGCGTTTGCAGCTTCAAGTGTTTGGTCAGGTCGACGTCCACCTGCACCTGGCTGGTGCCCGCCGTGGTCTGCTTGCCTTCGATGTACACGCGCTTCGTGATATAGCGTCCCGCCTGGATGGCGGCGTCGGATTTCTCCGTGCCGGCCGCCGTCGTCGTCGTGTTCGAGCCCACGGATAGCCGGTCGAGTCCCAAACTTTTTTGCAGCTTGACCAGCGGGTTGGATCCGCCGCTGCCGACGCCGGTGAGTGTGGCGAGCGCATAGGACAACTGCGCAGCCTGCAGCCCCGACAGCGCCGCCGCATTTTGGCCGAACAACAGGCGCGCCATGATTTCATCCTGCGGCAGCACCGGAGAACTGCTGAAGTCGAATCGCGGCGCGTCCGCGACACCCGTGATGCGCAAGGTCGCCGTGGTATCGGCCAGCGACGTCTGCGCAGTGAAATCCAGCGTCGGATCGATTTTCTTGCGCAGTCCCGCGCCCTCGAAGCTCACTCGGCCCTGAGTGAACGTGAGTTTATTGCCGGCGAGGGTGAAGCTGCCTCGCTGCAGATCGAAGCCGCCGGCCGCGAGCGGCGCCTCGGTGGTTCCCGTCAGGCGAATGGAACCGCCCATTTCGGCATCCAAGCCTCGGCCCTGAACCAGAATCTGCTGCGGCGCATCGATCCTGATGTCCAGGCCGATGATGAGCTGCTGCTTCTCCGTGGCGACCTGCGCGGTCCGCCCCCGGCGGCGAACGTCGAGCACGGCCACGTCCGCCGGCAGTGAATTCGGAATGCCGATGGTCGCTCGATTCACATGGATCTTGCCGGCGACATCGATGCGCCGCCGCGCCATACCGCTCACGTGGACGTCGGCATCGAGATTCGCGGTGACGATGTTGCTGGCAATGGGCTGTGCGTTCCTGGCCGTGATCGTCAGATCCACCGGCCAGCCGGGTTGCAGCACGCCGAACGTTCCCGTCATCCCGATGCTGCCGGTCGAGGCGGTGGCCTTGAAGCTCTTGATTTGCAGGCCGCCCTCGTCGCCCCCCACGTCCGCGGAGATGTCCGACAGATTCACGCCGCGCCCATAATCGCGCAGGCTTCCCTGCGCGAGGGTGATGCCGCCGCCCACCAGCGGCGCGGACGCGCTGCCGGTCACGGTGGCGTCGGCCGTCAACCGGCCCGCGGCGCGCATGCCTCGCGCCTCGAGGAAGGGGTTGGCCAAGCCTACGTCCAGTTTGCCGGCAACCTTCATGTCGACGGGACCCGTGGCGGACAGCGGCACCGTGCCGGAGGCCGTCAACTGAGAACCGCTGCCGGCCGCCAACGTGGCCTCGATGGACGCACTATCGCCGTCGAGTTGCGCGCGCGCATGCAGGGCGAGCGCAGGCAAGCCCGTCGCAGCGGCGTCGGCAAACCGAATATCGCTCGCGTCGACACGTACACGGCCCGTCGGACTCGCCGGCGTCCCCTGCAAACGCGCGTGCGCTTCGATCGTGCCGCCGGCGAGCAGCCCGGGCGAGAACAGGTTCATGAGATCCGGCCCCACCCGCTGCAACGAGGCGCGCAGGTCGAGCACGGGTGCCGCCTGACCCTTGATCTCGAACACCGCATCTCGCAAGCCCAGCTTCAGATCGTCGACGGAAACTCCCTTGTCGAAGGACAGCAGCGCGGGCGCCAGCACCTTGACCGTCTCACCGCGATAGCCGAGCGATGCGCTGGCGAGCTTCAATTGCCTGGCATCGATGTTCAGTTCCGCCGCGGCCGCGAGATTCGCGGGCGCGCCGTACAAGTTGGGCAGCTCCGCGGTCAGCCTCAACCCCAACGCGTCGGGAAAGCCCCGTGCCTGAAGATGCACGTCGCCCGCGAACCGGCCGACGACGATATCCTTCCCATCCACCGTCACCTGCGCCTGAGTGTGACCCTGAACGGGCACGAAGCCGACGGTGCCCTGTGCGCTGCCGGACAACTGAACACCGAGGAGGCGATCGAAATCGCCGAGCTGGGCGATGTGCAAGGCCAGCTGCCCGTGGCTCTGTGTGAGCGCGGCGTCCGCAGTCATATCTCCTTCGACGTGCGCGCTCCTCCATTCGGCCTGGCGAATCTGCACGCGAAACGTTTTCGCATTGCCACGGTCGATGGCCACATCGAGATTGAGCGGCGCCCCATCGAGCGTGCCGTGCGCCTGCACCGAGCCGCTCGGCGCCGTCGGCAGGCCGCGTGCGTGCACGGACGCCGCGACTTGGCCCATGGGCGAGCCGCGCACCGACAAGCGCGAGGTGATGTCCGCATCCGCCGCCAGCGAGGTGGGCGAACCGCCGAGTCGGCCGGACATTTTCAAATTCCCACTGACATCGCTCGACAACGTGGCGAGATCCGCCACGTCGAGCTGCCAGCGCGCCTTGAGACTCTTGATGAAATTGCCCTGCGTGGGCGTGGGCTTGCCCGCGGCAGTCCGCTCGGCGCTGCCGCTGGCCGCGAGCGTCGACGCGCGGCCCGCGATCCGCAGGTTGTCGATGATGATGCCGGTGTCCGAGAGACTTCCCGCAAGCTGCACCGCCACGCGCGGTCCCACCCAGGGGATCCACGCGGCCGTACCGCCGCTCAAGGCCAGATTGGCATCCAGCCCGAGCGCATCGCTCTCCTGCTGATGGACCAGCCGGCCGTTGAGCACCGCGCTGCCGCGCACATCCTGGCCCGTGAACACCGCGAACGGCGCCAGCTGCGGCAACGTCAACTCGACCGCGGCGCGGAACGTTCCGGCGGGTTGTGCGGCCGTTTCAGTATGGCCCCGCAAAGAAAACAGCGGGTGCGTGGCGGACACGTCGAGCGGTCGCGACGCGGCATCGAGCTGCAACGTCGCCTCGACATTCACGGGATCCTTCCCCAAGAATTTCGGCTGCGGGCCGGGAATCTCCAGGCCCGCGATCACCGCGCGCACGCCGAGCTTGCCGCGGTCCGCCTCGAGGTTGGCCGTCAACTTCGAGATGCGCGTGGTACCGGCCAGCCTCAATTCGTCGGCCTGCAGACGGCCCGTCGCGGCCGGCGCAGTCAGCGCACCATGCCAATTGCCCTCGAGCGTGATGCCCGCCCACGACACATCGGCCCGCGGCGCCATCGCCGGCGCGGTCAGCGAATAATCCAGCTCCGCGGACCGATGCGCCAGATCGACGCTGCCCTGCACGCGCGCCCGCAAGCCGCCCGCCGCCAGCGTCACGTCGAGCGCTTCTGCGCCGCGCACTCCCCGCAACGTCGCCGTGGCCGATAAGGCGCCCAGGCCCGGCAGCGACAGCAGGTTTTCGAGCGGTCCGCTGGCCGGCTCGTGCACCGCCAAGGAGGCGTCCATGCGTTTCGGGTCGAAACGCAGGTGCAAGGTGTACTCTCCCTCGCCGTTCAGGCGATGCGCGACCAGATCGGCGTTCGCGTCCTCGAGCGATCGCAAGCGGATATCGCCCTGCAGGGACAGCGTGGTCGCCGTGCCCACCAGGGGCGCGCCCAATTCGACGGCGGGAAGGACGAATTCATCCACCTCGATATCGGGAACCGACGCCTTGCCGCCCTGGCCGTCGCCTACGGGAGAGCGTTCCATGTGCACGCGCGCCGCGTGCAAGGTATCGACCTGGATGCGCGGCTCCAGCAGACGCAGCGGCGACCAGGTAACCGATACATGATCGGCCGTGAGCCAGACGCCCTCGCGGTCGATGAGCTGCAACTCATCGAGCGTCAGTCGGGTGGGGAACGAGCCGCCCAAGCCCGACAACTTCACGTAGCCCGCGGTCAATCGATACGTGAGACGCTCGATCCACACGCGGCCCGGCGCCGTATTCCCCGTCACCAGCACCGCGCCCGCCAGCAGCACCATCAGGAGGATGAGGCCGCCCGCGACCCATGCCGAGACTTTGAGGGTACGACGCATCAGAACGCCTGCCCCAGTCCGATGTAGATGTCGAACGAATCCTCGGGATACTTCTTGAGCGGCATGCCAGCGTTGGAGGTGTCGTAGCGACTGTAATCCTTGATCGGCATGGCCACATCGAAGCGTATGGGTCCGATCGCGGTGTAGTAGCGGATGCCGACTCCTACGCCGACGCGCAGCTCGCTGGCGATGGGTTTCAAGCTCGACCCCAGATCGGTGCCGCTCGTCTCGCCACCGCCCACCTGGCCGCCGTCGACGAAAAAGGCCGCGCCGAAATTCGTGCCGAACCGCTGCCGCCACTCGAGCGACGCAGCTTCGATGGACGTGCCACCCTTGGGGTTGCCGTCGGCGGCAAAAATAGGACCGACGGACTGATAGCGGAACCCGCGAATGGTGCCGCTGCCGCCGCCGTAGAACCTCTGATCGGGCGGCAGGCTGAACTCGCCGGCGCCCTGCGCGACTCCCGTCAGGAACCGGGCGGCGATCACGGAACGTCCCGGGGCGGTAAACCCCAGCTTGTTCAGATCGAAGTACGTCGCCAATTTGACCTGGGTAATGATGAAGCTCGCGCTCGGATGACCCAACGAACGGGTCGGCGCCACGCTCAACGAATCGTGCATGCCGTGCGTCGGATCATCGAGCGGCGAGGCCAAGCGGGTCGAGTCGTAGCTCAAGGTCACGGGCAACGCCACCAGGGTATAGTTGTACTCGACATTTTCCTGATCGATTCGTTCGTCGGCCGTGGTGACGCCGACGCTGGCGCTCCATGCGCTCGAGAGCTTGCGAGTGACCGTTACGCCGCTCGTCACCGCCCTTTGGTCATAGGCCTGCAACGACTGGTTGATGGCGCCGACGGCGAATTGCACCGACTGATCGCGGTGGCCCAGATCCGGAATGGTGAACTTGACGCTGGTGTCGTAGCCCACCCCGGTGGTGGCGCTGCCGCCGAGATTGATGACCGACGCGGCGATATTCAGCTGCTCGGCATTGCCGAATACGTTGCGATCGCTCCAGGTAACGCCGGCGCTGCCGCCGAGATCGGTTGAATAAGCGGAGTTTACGCCCACGGCGTGCCGCAGGCGTTCGCGGAACGTGAAGGTGATCGGCACGCCGCCGGTCGGGTCGAGTGCGGTGCCGACTTGGATGCTGATCGCGCCGAAAGGCCCCAGGCCGAGCAAGTCGCGGCGAGCCGCTTCGATGGCCGACGCGCTATAGCGCTGGCCCGAATGCAGGGTCAACCGGCGCCGTACGAGCTTCTCGTGCAGGCGTTTCAGCCCCTCGATGTGGATCTCGCCGATCCGCACTTGCGCCCCCGCGTCCACATGGAAACTCACGTCCAACACCGGATCGGTGTTGTCCTCATAGGCGATGGGCGGATCCACCTTGGCGAAAGCATAGCCGTGCTCCTGCAACGCCGTGAGCAGCCGGGAGCCGGCGGCCAGTACCTCGGATGCCACCGCGGGAGCGCCGCTCTTGAGGACGAATGCCCCCTGCTCGGCGGCCGGAATCTCCCCGTCGAGGGTGACGCCGCGCAGGTGATACAGCGGCCCCAGCTCGAAACTGATGGCCACTTTCGCGTCCGTGCCCTTCGGCAGCGCATTCAGCGCATCGGCAAGGCCCACGCTGTTGAGCGGCATTCCGTCGATCTTGATGGTGATGGTCGACTGATAGTAGCCGTAGCTCTCGACCACCGTTTTCAACCGGTCCGTCTCGCCGCGCGCACGCGCGATCAAACCGAAGGGACTGACCGGGGCCGTCCCGCGCAGCGATACCAATTCGGAGGTCGCACGCAACGTGCCATCCATCGCGCTATCGCCGGTCGATGCGATGTCGACCCGGTAGGATTGCGGATCGGCGGCCCGAGCCGTCATGCCCGCGCACAGCGTCAGGGCGATTGAACCGATGATTCCCGGGATACCGAAACGCATTGCACCGAGAATCCTCAAGAGACACGTGTTGACCAACGATTGACCTCGGGCGCCGTGCACGAGTCTGCCGCCCCGCTCGACGGCCTAGTTTACACGCGTTGACCGGCACGCCAGATGCGAATCCTGGCCACTCGAGGCCTCGGACATTTCCGACGCGGCTTGCTATATGCTTGCGCCCAATGGCGAGTTCCCTCGACAACATCATGAGGCCGGGAGCGGCATGGCGTCGCTGATCGTCTGTCATGCCTGCGATCTCGTGCATCGCCGCGGTCCCATCGCCGACCCTGGCCGCGTGCGCTGCGCGCGGTGCCACGCCGAGCTCTATCGGACGAACTCCGCCGGTATCGATACCGCGATCGCCTTGGCCGTTACCGCCTCGGTGCTGTTGCTGCTCAGCAACGTCTACCCCCTGGTGGCCCTGCAGCTCAATGGCACCACCCGCGAGACCACGCTGCTGGGCGCCGCGCTCGGCTTGTACGCCCAAGGCTACGGCGCGATCGGCGCATTGGTGCTGCTCACCACCGTGCTGATCCCGTTGTTCCAGATCTCGACCCTGCTGTATGTTCTCCTGCCGTTGCGCATGTATCGGCGGGCACCGCGGCAGCGCGAGCTGTTTCATGCGTTGACCCGCTTGCGGCCTTGGGCCATGCCGGAGGTTTTCATGCTAGGAGCCCTGGTGGCGCTGGTCAAGCTGTCCGCCATGGCGCAGGTGGTGCCGGGTATCTCGCTGTTCTGTTACGGTGCGCTCATGCTCACCCTGGCCGCTCTGACCAGCGTCACGCCCACGGCGCAGTTCTGGCAGTGGGTCGAAGGCAGCCGCACATGACCACCTACGTCATGGGACGCGCGCTCGGTCTTCGGGTTTGCACGCATTGCCATGAAACGGTCCGCGCCGTGCGCGCCGCGCGAGTGCGCTGTCCCCGCTGCGGCGCACGTATCCACGACAGGACACCGCACAGCGTCGCCACCACGACGGCGCTGGTGCTGAGCGCCGCGGCGCTGTACGTGCCCGCAAACCTGCTGCCCGTCATGCACATGCACACCTTCTTCGGCGACGAGGACGACACCATCATGAGCGGCGTCCTCTCGCTGTTGCACGATGGTTCGTGGCCGCTCGCGCTGCTGGTCTTTCTCGCCAGCATCGTCGTGCCCATGCTGAAACTCCTCGCCATGGGATGGTTGCTGTTCTGCGTGGCCCGGAAAACACCCGGCCATCCCCTGCAGCGCAGCCGGCTGTTCCGGCTGGTCGAGTTCATCGGCCGCTGGTCGATGCTCGATGTCTATGCCATCGCCATTCTGGTGGCGCTGGTGCAGATTCGCTCGCTCGCGATCATTCATGCCGGTCTCGGCGCCCTGGCGTTCTGCACGGTGGTAGTGTTGACCATGCTTGCCGCACAGACATTCGACGAGCGTTTGCTCTGGGACAATCATTCCGATGGCTGAAACGCCCACGGCTGCGCCGGACGATCTGCCCGAGGCAGTGCCCGATCGCCCGCGCCGCGGGCGCCTGCCCTTGGTATGGATACTCCCGGCGTTGGTCATCGTCATCGGCGCGTTCGTGGTCGTGCAGCAGAAATTGGCGCAAGGCCCGCGCGTCGATATCAGCTTCGCCGATGCCGACGGCCTCGAAGCGAACAAGACCAAGATTCGCTACAAGGATGTGGAGATCGGCGACGTGACCGACATTCACGTCTCCAAGGATCGCAAGCAAGTCATCGTCACCGCGCGCATTCACCGCGACGCCAAGGACTATCTGGTCGCCGATACTCGGTTCTGGGTGGTGCGGCCGCGGGTCACCGGCGGCGGCGTGTCGGGCCTCGGAACCCTGGTGTCGGGTTCGTATATCAGCGTCGATGTGGGTCATTCGAGCACGGAACGGTTCGCCTTCGACGGCCTCGAAGTACCGCCCATCGTCACCTCGGATCTACCGGGACGCGAGTTCGTGCTGCACGCGGCCGACATCGGCTCGCTGGGCGTGGGATCCACCGTCTTCTACCGGCACATATCGGCCGGCCAGGTGGTGGCCTACGCACTCGACCCGGGCGGCGCCAGCGTCACCATCAAAGTCTTCGTCTATGCGCCCTACGACGGCTTCGTCACGCAATCCACCCGCTTCTGGCAGGCCAGCGGCATCGATATGGCCATCGATTCGGAAGGCGTGAAATTGCGCACCGAATCCTTGAGTTCCATCTTGGAAGGGGGCATCGCGTTCCAAGCGCCTCCCACGGCGGCCGCCGGCGCGCCCGTGCCGGCCGATACGTCGTTCACGCTGTACACCGACCGCGAACGGGCCGTGCGCCAAGCGGACACCGAGGTACGTACCTTCATCATGTATTTCGGCGGCTCCCTGCGCGGGCTGTCGGTGGGCGCGCCGGTGGATCTGCGCGGCATCACCATCGGCGAAGTCAAGAGCCTGTCCGTGGAATACGAGCGCAGCGAAGGCTCGCTGCGCTTCCCGGTCGAAGTGGATATTTTTCCGCAGCGTATTCGCGGCCGTACGCGGCACGCCGATCATGCGGCGGTCGTCGAGGAGAACTCGGAGACCGCCAGCCGCGCGCTGATCGACAGCTTGGTGGCCCATGGAATGCGTGCCGAGATCAAGACGGGCAATCTATTGACCGGTCAGAAATACGTGGCGATGGACTTTCATAACGAAGTCCATCCGGATCACGTGGGCTGGGATGCTCATCCGGCCGTATTCCCGACCACTTCGGGCGCGCTGGACGAAATCCAGGACTCCGTCGGCAGCATCGCGAAGAAGCTCGACAAGGTTCCCTTCGATAAGATCTCGGCGCGATTGATCTCCACCATGACCGCGTTGGAAGAGACGTTGAAGAACGCCGACCGCCTGATCCAGCAAGTCGACGGCACCATCGCGCCCGAGGTCAGCGCCACGTTGCAGGAAGCGCAGGGCGCAATGAAGAACGCGAAGAACGTATTGGCACAGGACGCGCCGTTGCAGACCGATCTGAGCGCCACCTTGCTGCAGCTGTCGCGAGCGGCCAAGTCGGTGAGCGCGTTGGTCGACTATCTCGAACGACACCCTGAGGCCCTCATTCGCGGCAAGCCCGGAGACACCCGTTGAAACCCTATCTCCGCACCGCCGGCGCGTGCGCCTGCCTGCTTCTGGCAGCATGCACCAGCGAACGCGATCGCTTCTATACGCTCGAGACGCTGCCGGAAGGAGCGCGCGCAGGTGCGTCGACGCCCACCGTGCACGCACTGCTCAGCGTCAGCGTGCCGGCGCTCGTCGACCGCTCGGAAATGGTCGTCAACACCTCCGACACCGGCATCATGGTGCTCGACCACGAGCGCTGGGCACTGCCGCTGTCGGATCAAGTCTCGCAGACCCTGGCTCGCGACATCGAGAAGCGCCGCGCCGACGTGCTGATCGGCGATCGAGGCTTCGACCAAGCCGGCTCACCGCCCGTGACCATGAAAATCGACATCGTGCGCATGGCGGCGCTGCAACATCGCCGCGTGAGCGTCGAGGCGCATTGGCGCATCGTCGATGAGAGCGTGGGGCTCGACCAGATCGGCAGCAACTCGTTCGAGGCGCCGCTCGACGGCGATGACTACGCCGCGGTAGCCAAGGCGTACAGTCAGGTGCTCAGCGAACTGGCGGACACCTTGGCCGGAACGTTGCGCCGCTGATCGATTGCTCCGCGGTCGGCTGGACATCCCAGCGCCATGGTGTCGATCGGCTCGAACACGGCCGAGCGGGGTCAATACGATTCACGGTGACTGCGTTCTTTGGTTGCCCTGAAGTGTCTTGGCACTGTTCACGTCCTGCAGGCCGAAAGCCCGCGCGATGGCGGCGCGCACCCGCAGACCCACATCCAGATTGAAGCTGTTGATCACCGCCAGCCGCACGCCGCATAGCGGTGCGGCCGGTGCGACGAGCGGCTGATCGTCGAACTGCCGCAGATGAATGCTGCTGATGCCTACGGTGGCCCGGCAGCTCGCCAGCAGGTCCGGATGAGGATAGGCGTAGGGCGAACCGTGCGGACCGAACAGCACCACGCTGTAGGCTTCCGCGCGGCCGGTATCCACCAAATCCCAAGTACGGCTCCGATACAGGCGGATCAGCGCATCCAGCCACTTGCGGCCATATAAATCCGGCCACTGATCGGCGAAGCGCAGGTGCGCACCGATGATCCGGCCGCCGATGCTTTCCAGATTGACCATGCCGGCGTAGGTAGGCAGGTTTGCGTCGATCCAGTCGGCGCAATACTTTTCGAGCCGCGGACGGACTCGTTCCTCGACCACCCAATAATCGAACTTGGCGCCGTCGGGGAGGCCCAGGGTGTGCCTGCACCAGCTCACCTTGCCATTGACCACCGCGAAGTCCGTGCTCACATGATCGCCGGTGAGCAACCGCATCCAGAAATCGCCCGGACGACAGTACTCGCGGTAATCGCGCACATTGTCGAGCACGTGGCTGCCGGTGCTGGTCCCCGAGCCCTCCAGATTCATCATCGGTTTGCAGAACACGGGGTAGCCCGCCGGCTCGACGTCGTGCTGCCCGCATTCGACGCCCTGGGACTGGGCGACCAGGAATTTGTTGTACACCCATCGATGATCGGGGTTGAAGCTGAACGCATCGAGGTCGTCGATCGGTATGTGCACGTCGCTGGGGTACGCGGTTTCCGCGGAATGGTGGTCGCGCCACGGATCGCAATGGAGCTCTAGAATTTGCATGCGCGACTTTAGGGACAGCGGTCGCCGGAATCCTTCCGGCGACCGCCTCGCTTTCGTGCAGGAATCCGCTGACGCCTCATCGGTAGGAGATCTCCGACATTCAAGGCCGTGGCTTGGACGATGGGCATCCATGCTGCAGTCCGCTACTGTCATCCCATGGCAACTCAGCATACTCCGCCGCCGTCCGACGCGTCACCCGACAGCGAGGATCGGATTCAAGATTTTCTCGCCAGGCATGGGGACGCGGGTTCCAGCCGCCCAAACGAGAAAGTTTCGACTCCGGGCTGCGCGGCCGCTCCCACGTCTATGCGGCGGACGGTCATGTGCTGCGCTGCGATTGGTCGCGGCAGGGTTCGCGCGAGGAATTGGCATTTTCCGAGGTAGCGCCGGATCCCGGCGACGAGCCGAGCCCCACGGCCTAGATTTGACGCGGAGGTGAGCGATGCGATTACCCACCACCAGTCTGAGCAGCGTGGCAATGCTGATGCTGATCGCCGGCTGCCACCCGGCAAAGACGCCGCACGCGTCGGCCGAGGACATCGATGCGGCCAAGCAAGAGGCACAGCACGAAGTCGCCGAGGCGCGGGCCGAGGCCGCCAAGGACGTCAAGAGCGCCGCGAAAACCATGGGCCCAGGTTCCAAAGGAGTGATCGACGCCAAGGTGACGGGATCCTACGACGTCGCCATGGCAAAGGCTGACGGCGATCACAAGATAGCCGCCGAAAAGTGCCTTTCGCTGCCAACCGATACGCAGCAGGCCTGCAAGGACCAGGCCGAGGCGGACTACGAAACGGCCAAAGCCACGGCCAAGACGACCCGGCTGGCTCGCCAGCCATAGGCCGGCAACGGGGGCGGAACGGCTTGGCCTCGCGGCCGCCGGCAAGACGCTCGTCCGGCCAGCGCTTATCATAGGGCATGAAGAGACGAGTCCCGCGGCACGCGTTTGCGTTGCCCCTGCTATTGCTATTGCACGCCTATCCTGCCCGGCCGGCCGATCCCGCCCCCCGGCCCGCGCTAGCCCCGCCGAGCGATGCCACCTTGCAGGCCGCGCTCGCCCCGGCGCCGGTCCACCAAGAGTTCATCGCAGCCATGCAACGCGTCCGGCAGCGGCTGCCGGAGACAGCGGATTCTCCGGCGCTTGAGGCGTATGTCATTCACGACTACCTCGTCGCGGCGCGTTTGCGCCGCAATGTAGCGGACAATCCCACCGCGGAACTCGATGACACGGTCGATGCATTCCTGCGCCTGCACGGCGCTCAACCGGTGACGCACGCCCTGCGCCGCGATTGGCTGGCGAGCCTCGCGGACCGTAAACGCTGGGACTGGTTCCTGCCTCGGTCGGTCGATTCGACCGACGCCTTGCTCATTTGCGATCGCTTGGCAGGCCGCCTCGCGACCGGCGATACGCAAGGGCTTGCGGCGGACGCGCTGGCACGATGGAGCTTGCCGCAGAAGCAGCCCGACCCCTGCATCCCGGTGTTCGCGTGGCTGCGCACGCAAGGCCTGCTGACCCCCGATTTGGCGGAGGCGCGCACGCGGGCGGCGTTGGCGGCCGACAATCCTCGGCTGGCTCGCGAATTCCTGATCGATGTTCCCGCGCCCCGCTCCGCCGCCTTGCTGCAATGGATCCAGTTGCTGGACGCGCCGAAGGCAGCCCTCGCCCTGCTGTCCCTCAACCCTGGGGCGCCGGTCGAAGGCGATGCCCTGGTGGCCGGGTTCAACCGGCTGAGCTTCACCGACACCAACGCCGCCTCGAGTTTGCTGCCGCAGCTCCTGCAGCGGGGCGATCTCACGCCGGCTGTGCGGACTCGGTTGCAGCGCTCAGCGGCGCTGGGCGCGGCGTACAGCCGCTCGCCCGGCGCCATTGCAGCCTTTGGCAAACTGCCCGAGGACGCGAGCGACGGACAAGTGCAGGAGTGGCGGGTTCGTTCGGCGCTGTGGGCGGGTGACTTCGCCAAGGCTGCGTCGTGGATCGGCCAGATGTCGCCCTCCCTTGCCGCCCAGCCGCGCTGGCGCTACTGGCGCGCACGCGCGGTGGCGGCAACCGCGGGGCCGGCCGCTGCCGCCCCGCTCTACGCCGAGATCGCCGGCTTGCGCGACTATTACGGATACCTCGCCGCCGATCGCCTCGATCGACCCTATGACTTGAATACTCGCCCGACGCCGGACGACGCCGACCTGCAGGCAACGCTCGCCGCCGAACCGGGCCTGGTCCGCGCGCACGCTCTGTTCGACTGCGACATGGCGGACGACGCGGGCGTGGAATGGGCGGTGGCGCTCAGCGGCGCGAAACCGGCGCTGAAAGTTCAGGCGGCGCATCTGGCATCGCGTTGGGGATGGTATGCGCAAACCATCGCGACGCTCGCGCAAGCCGGCGAATGGGATGACGTCGCGTTGCGCTATCCCCGGCCCTATGCCGCGATCGTGCAGGACGCCAGCAAGGACACCCAGGTTCCCGGCGACTGGATATTCGCCGTCATGCGCCAGGAAAGCTTGTTTCGCAAGGACGCCGTGTCGCGCGCCGACGCCCGCGGCCTGATGCAGATGCAGCCCGGAACGGCGACCGCCCTGGCCCGTCGCTGGAATCTGCCTGCACCGGGCCAGGGCAGTCTGTTCGATCCGCCGGTCGCGGTGCAGCTGGGTGCACTGTACGTGCGCGAACTGCTGGACAAGTACAAGGGACAACTCGATCAGAGTCTCGCGGCATACAATGCGGGGCCGGCGGCCGTGGCGCGCTGGATGCCCGGCAACGCCATCGATGCGGACATCTGGATCGAGAACATCCCCTACACCGAGACCCGTGGCTATGTTCAGCACATTCTGGAACACATAGTGGCCTTCGCCAAAATGCGCGATGCGGAGCCGCCGCGCCTGTCGGGATTGCTGCCGCAAGTCGAACCGCCGGCGGCGGCGCAGTGAATGCGGCCACGGCGGGCGCATCCGCCGGCCGGGTCACGCCCACCCTGACCCGCCTCGGCGCGATACTGGGCGGGTCGGCGGGAAATCTGGTCGAATGGTACGACTGGTACACCTACTCCGCCGCCGCGTTGTACTTCGCCCCCGTGTTCTTTCCCCATGGCGACCAAACTGCCCAGCTCTTGCAGACCGCGGCCGTATTCGCGGCCGGGTTCTTCGCGCGCCCGGTGGGCGCGTGGATCATGGGACGCTACGCCGACCGCGCCGGACGCAAAGCGGCGTTGACTCTTTCCGTGGCCATGATGTGCTTGGGCTCGCTGGTGATTGCCGTGACGCCGGGAGCGGCGCAGATCGGCGTCGCGGCGCCCGTCATCCTGCTGCTCGCCCGCATTTTCCAAGGCGTGTCGCTGGGTGGCGAATACGGCGCCAGTGCGACGTACATGAGCGAAATGGCCGGGCGCTCGCATCGCGGCTTCTGGTCGAGCTTCAACTACGTGACGCTGATCGGCGGCCAGCTGGTGGCGCTGGCGGTGCTCATCGTATTGCAGCACGCGTTGTCACGAGACCAGATGGCTTCGTGGGGATGGAGAATTCCATTCGTGATCGGCGCCGCTCTCGCCATCGTCGCATTCTGGCTGCGCCGGCGAATGCAGGAATCGCAATCGTTCATCAACGCCCAGGTGCCCCACGCCGAGCGCGGCAGCACGCGCCTGCTCATCAAGCGATATCCCCGCGAGACTTTGACGATCCTGGGATTGACCGCCGGCGGTTCGATGATCTTCTACGTCTACACCACCTACATGCAGAAATTCCTGACCAACACCGCGGGATTCTCCAAGGATCAGGCCACCGAACTGAGCGCGGCGACACTCGTCGCGTTCATGCTGGCGCAGCCGTTGTGCGGCTGGCTATCGGACAGGATCGGCCGCAAAGCCATGCTGCTGATCGCGTTCGGCGGCGGCGCGCTGGTGACGTGGCCGGTGATGACGCGGGTGGCGGCCACTCGTTCGATGGCCGTGGCGTTTCTCCTGATATTCGCCGCGGTGTTGTTCGAATCGGCCTATACGTCGATCAGTGCCGTGGTCAAGGCGGAGCTTTTCCCCACCACGGTGCGTTCGCTGGGAGTCGCGCTGCCGTACGCGCTCGCCAACGCGCTGTTCGGCGGCACCGCGGAATACGTGGCGCTCTGGTGCAAGTCGATCGGCGCGGAAAGCGGCTTCTACCTCTACGCCTCGGTACTGTCGGCCGGCAGCTTCGTGATTGCGCTCACCATGAAAGATACACGCCGGCACAGCCGCATTCTCGAGGACTAGTGCGTACAGCAAGGTACTCAGCAGCAATGCGCGGCTCGAGATCGTCGAGCGAGGCTACCGCGACGGCCAGCTCGATGAAGTCCTGGTGACCAAACTCGAGGATTGAAGCCCGACCGCTCGGCGATGTCGATTCCGCCGCAAATCCATGCATAACTTTGGCGGTTGGCAGCGTATTAACGGATTGTAACAATTCCACCATTCGGGGTTAACCGCGCCGGGCTCAGGGTGGCCGCCATGGAATGGCACCCGTATGCGCGTGGCTTGATTGCACTGACCTGTGCCACGTTGACGGCTTGCAGCGTGGGACCGGCCTATGAGCGCCCCGATATTGCCCCGCCCGAGACCTGGCATGAGACGCCGACCGAGAAGGCCGCCGCATCGGTCTGGCCGGACGCCGACTGGTGGCAAGGCTTCGGATCGACTCGCTTGGACGACCTCATCGCGCAGGCGCAAAGCAACAATGACGATTTGGCCGGCGCCATCGCCCGTGTGCAAGAGGCCGACGCACAGGTCAGGATCGCCGGCGCGCCGCTCTTCCCGTCGCTGGACTTCGGCGCGGACGCCACCCGGCAACGGGCCCAAGTCACCGGCGAGGGGCCGCAGGTTTACAACGTATTCAATCCCCAGCTGACCGCCAGCTACGAACTGGACTTCTGGGGCAAGAACCGCGCGCTGCGCGCCGCCGCCCGCGCCACCGCGGTCGCCAGCCGATACGACCAGCAGACCGTCGCACTCACCGTGGTGAGCAGCGTGGCCACGACTTACTTCCAGGCCTTGGAATTGCGGGATCGCATCGAGGTGGCGCAACAGAACCTCGAGAACGGCCAGAAAATCCTACGCGGCTTGCAACTCGAGCAGACCGTGGGTACGGCGACCGGCCTCGACGTGGCCCAGCAGGCGACTGCCGTGGCGTTGCTCGATGCCGCAATCCCGCCGCTGCTGCAGCAATTTCGCCAATCGGTGTATGCACTCGCGGTGCTCATCGGCAAAACGCCCGAGTCGGTGGGGGTTGCGACCGGCACGCTGACGGAGCTGTCGAGCCCCCCCATCGTGCAAGGCCTGCCATCGGAGTTGCTGGCGCGCAGGCCCGACGTGGCCGAGGCGGAACAGCAGCTCATCGCCGCCAACGCCGACATCGCGGTCGCGCGCGCGGCACTGTTTCCGAGCATCGAACTGACCGCTTCGGGCGGCTACGAAAGCAGCATGCTGACCTCGCTCATCAGCCCGGCGAATCGTTTCTATGCGGTGAGCGCCGGCCTCACGCAGCCGATCTTTCACGGCGGCGCGCTGCGCGGGCAAGTTGCCTACAGCAAGGCGCGCTATACGGAGCTGCTGAGCACATATCATAAGACCGTGTTGAGCGCCTTCGGCAATGTCGAGAGCGCGTTGGTCGCGACGCGGCAGACGGCGGAGCAGGAACTCCGGCAGCGCGACGCCGTGGCCAAGGCGCGCCGCGCCTACGAATTCGCGCAGGCGCAAATGTCGGCTGGAATCGTCAACATCCTGACCGTACTCAATACGGAAAACGCGCTGTTCAGCGCGCAAGATGTGCTGGTGCAGGTGGAATATTCGCACCTGCAGGCACTGGTCGATTTATTCACGGCCTTGGGCGGCGGCTGGCGCCAAGGTTAGGGCACCCATGAAAAACTTCTCCATGACTCGGTTCAGAATAATCGCCTTAGGCTCCGTCCTGGCGGCCGTCGCCATCGCGCTCTGGCTCGACGCCGGGCACAAGAGCGCCGCCGCGGCGACCGACAAGGCCCCCAAGGCCATCGCCGTGGATATCGTTCAAGCGACCCAAGCCGATGTGCCGATCTACCTGCAGGGCTTGGGGACGGTCCAGGCGTTCTATACCGTTACCGTGACGGCGCGCGTGGACGGCGAGCTGCAGAAGATCGGATTCACCGAGGGCCAGACGGTGCACAAGGGCGACCTGCTGGCGCAGATCGATCCGCGGCCGAACCAGGCCGCGTTCGAGCAGGCGGTTGCGACCAAGGCGAAGGACGCGGCGCAACTCGCGAACGCGAAGCGCGATTTCGAGCGCTATACGGTGCTGCAGCCGCAGGACCTCGCGAGCAAGCAGACCGTGGACACGCAGCGCGCCATGGTGGATCAATTGACGGCGCAATTGCAGGTCGATCAAGCGCAAATCGACAACGCCCGCACGCAGCTCGATTACACCCGGATCACCTCGCCCATCGACGGACGGACGGGCCTGCGGCTGGTCGATCCGGGCAATATCGTGCATGCCGCCGACACCACCGGCATCGTCGTGGTCACGCAGGTGCAGCCCATCGCGGTGATCTTCACCCTGCCCGAGGAAAACCTCGGTACGGTCGGCGCGGCCCTCGCCGCCGGACCGGTCAAAGTCACCACCGTGTCGCGCGATGCGGGCACGGAGCTCGATGAGGGCACGTTGAGCCTCATCGATAACCAGATCGAGCAGGCGACGGGCAGCGCCAAGTTCAAGGCCATCTTCAAGAATGCACGCAACACGCTCTGGCCGGGCCAGTACGTGAACGCGAAGGTGCTCGTGCGGACCGACAAGAGGGCCCTGGTGATTCCCTCGGCCGCCGTGCAGCTGGGCGCCAAGGGGCCGTTCACCTATGTGGTGAAGAGCGACTCGACCGTCGAGGTTCGGCCTCTGCAGCTCGGTCAGGACAGCGACGGCATGACCATCGTGACCGGCGGACTCGAGCCGGCCGAGCGCGTGGTGACCACCAATCAATATCGCCTGCAGGCGGGAGTGCACGTCCGGTCCGCGGCAACGGCGGCCAACGCATCGTGAGCATTTCGGCGCCGTTCGTCCGCCGGCCGATCGCGACTTCGCTGCTGATGGGGGGCATCTTTCTCATCGGCCTCGTGGTTTATCCGCTGCTGCCGGTGGCGCCGCTGCCCCAGGTCGATTTTCCGACCGTTCTGGTCACCGCCTCCCTGCCCGGCGCCAGCCCCGAGACCATGGCCTCGTCGGTCGCAACTCCCTTGGAGTATCAGTTCGCCGAGATCTCGGGTCTGACGCAGATGACATCGACCAACGTGCTCGGCTCGACGCAGATCACGCTGCAGTTCGACTTGAACCGCAACATCGATGCCGCCGCGCAAGACGTGCAGACCGGCATCGACGCCGCGGGCGGTCAGCTGCCGAAGAATCTGCCGACGCCGCCCACGTACCGCAAGGTCAATCCCGCCGACTCGCCCATATTGATTCTGGCCGTGCACTCGGACGTGTTGCCGGTGACCACCGTCGATGACTATGCGGAAAACATCCTCGCGCAGCAGATATCGCAGATTCCCGGCATCGCCCAGGTCTCCATCGGCGGGCAGCAGAAGCCCGCCGTGCGCGTGCAGATCGATCCCGTCAAGCTCGCCGCCTTGGGCCTGCAGATGGAGGACGTCGCGAACGTCATCGCCGCGGCGACGGTCGATGCGCCGAAGGGCTCGATCAACGGTCCGAAGCGCGCCCTGACCATCTATGACAACGATCAGCTGCTGAAGGCGGCGCCGTGGAACGACGTGGTGGTGGCCTATAAGAACGGCGCCGCCATCCGCATACGCGACATCGGCATCGCCGTCGACGGACCTGAAAACACTCTGCTGACGGCCTGGCAGAATGGACGCAACGGCATCCTGCTGCTGGTCAACAAGCAGCCCGGCGCCAACGTCATCGATGCGGAACAGCGCGTCGAAAATCTGCTGCCGCACGCCATGGCATCGGTTCCCTCGTCGATCAAGGTCGACATCATCGCGAACCGCACCACCACCATCAAGGCGGCGGTGCAGGATGTCGAATTCACGCTGGTTCTCACCATCGCGCTGGTGGTCATGGTGATCTTCTTGTTCCTGCGCAATGCCTGGGCAACCATCATCCCCGGCATCACCGTGCCGCTCGCCCTGCTCGGCACGGCGGCCATGATGTACGTCCTGAACTACAGCCTCGACAATCTGTCCCTGATGGCCCTCACCATCGCGGTGGGCTTCGTGGTCGACGATGCCATCGTCATGCTGGAGAACATTTACCGGCACATCGAGGCGGGAATGTCGCCGCTCGACGCCACGCTCAAGGGCGCCGGCGAGATCGGCTTCACCATCATGTCCATCAGCGTGTCGCTGGTCGCCGTATTCATCCCCTTGCTGCTGATGGGCGGCATCATCGGGCGCCTGTTCCGCGAATTCGCGGTCACCATGACCATGACCATCGCGGTATCGGCTTTCGTCGCGCTGACTCTCTCGCCCATGATGTGCGCCCTGTTCCTGCGCGACGAGAAGCACGCCAAACACGGCAAGGCCTACATGGCCGTGGAACGCGCCTTCGATCGCATCCTCGCCTGGTATACCCGCGGCCTCGATCTCGCGCTCGATCACCAACGCGTCACCCTGATGGTGTTCCTCGCCACGGTCGCGCTCACCGTCGTGCTGTATATCGTGATACCGAAGGGCTTCTTCCCGCAACAGGACACCGGCATCATTTCCGGCCTGTCCGATGCGCCCCAGGACATCTCGTTCGACGAAATGGTGAGACGCCAGCACGCCTTGCTGGATATCGTGGCCAAGGATCCCGACGTCGCCAGCTACGGCACGGGACTCGGCGGCAGCCGGCCCATCAACAACGGCTTCGTCGTGATCGGCTTGAAACCGCGCGACGAGCGAAGTGCCAGCGCCGATCAAATCATCACGCGGCTGCGGTCAAAACTGGCCGCGGTGCCGGGAGCGACGCTGTTCATGCAGGCCGCGCAAGATCTCAACGTGGGCGGCCGAACTTCCAGAACGCAGTACCAATACACCCTGCAGGACTCGGACATCAACGAGCTCAACGACTGGGCGCCGAAGTTGCTCGCCGAACTGCAGAAGCTCTCGATGCTGCGCGACGTGGCGTCGGATCAGCAGACCAGCAGCGGCATGCTGTCGCTCACCATCGATCGCGACCAAGCGGCGCGCTTCGGCATCCAGCCGCAGGCCATCGATCAGGCATTGTACGATGCGTTCGGCCAGCGCCAGGCGGCGCAGTTCTTCACGCAGGCCAACAGCTACCACGTGATACTCGAAATCACGCCGTCGCTGCAGACCGATCCGGCATCGCTCGACAAGCTGTACCTGAAATCGGCCCTCACGGGTCAGATGGTCCCGCTGTCGGCAATGACCAAGTACGATACCCAGCATGTGACCTATCTGTCGATCAATCACCAGGGCCAATTTCCCGCCGTGACGCTGTCGTTCAACCTGGCGCCCGGCGCGGCGCTGGGCGAGGCGGTCGATGCGATCAACCGCGTTTCCGCAGACATGCGCCTGCCCGCGACCATCACCGGAAGCTTCCAGGGCACCGCCCAGGCCTTTCAAAGTTCGCTGAAGAGCCAGCCCTATTTGATTCTCGCCGCGCTGGTGGCGGTCTACATCATTCTGGGCATGCTGTACGAGAGTTATGTCCATCCCCTGACCATTCTCTCGACACTGCCGTCGGCCGGCGTCGGCGCGCTGCTGGTGCTGCTGATATTCCATATCGAGCTATCGGTCATGGCGCTGATCGGCATCATTCTGCTGATCGGCATCGTGAAGAAGAACGGCATCATGCTGGTCGATTTCGCCATCCAGGCGGAACGCGAGCAGCATCTATCGCCGCACGATGCGATCCGTCAGGCGTGTCTGCTGCGTTTCCGGCCCATCATGATGACCACGATGGCCGCCTTGCTCGGCGCCCTGCCCCTGGCCTTAGGTCATGGCACGGGATCCGAACTGCGCCAGCCGTTGGGCTACACCATGGTCGGCGGATTGGTCGTGAGTCAGGCGCTGACCTTGTTCACCACGCCGGTGATCTACCTGTATCTCGATCAATTCAGCCTGTGGCTCAAACGCCGCCGCGGCAAGATGCCCGAGCAGGACCGCGCGGCCCACGCGCCGGCGCCCGCGGGAGAGGCGACGTGAAAATTCTGCTGGTCGAGGACAACGAACGGGTCAGCCAATTCGTCGTCAAGGGCCTGCAGGAAGCCGGACATACCACCGACCACGCCAACAACGGCCGGGACGGCATGTTCCTCGCCGCCAGCGAACCCTATGACGTCATCATCATGGACCGAATGCTGCCCGGCGACATCGATGGTCTGGCCATCATCGAGGTGCTGCGCAAGGCCGGCAAGCGCACGCCCATCATGATACTGAGCGCGCTGTCCGAGGTCGACGACCGCATCCGCGGCCTGCGCAGCGGCGGCGACGATTACCTCACCAAGCCTTTTGCCTTCGGCGAACTGTTGGCGCGCCTGGACGCTTTGCACCGGCGGGCGCACGGCGTGAACCATGAGATCCCGCTGGCCGTCGGCGACTTGCATATGGATCCGATGACGCGCAAGGTGAGCCGGGGCGCCCGGCAGATCGCGCTGCAGCCGCGCGAGTTCAAGCTGCTCGAATATCTGATGCGCCATGCCGACCAGGTGGTCACCCGAACGATGCTGCTGGAGAATGTCTGGGACTATCACTTCGATCCGCAAACCAATGTCGTCGACGTGCATATCAGCAAGCTGCGCCAGAAAATCGATGCGGACTCCGAACACCCGCTGCTGCGAACCGTGCGCAATGCGGGCTACATGGTCACGGCCGCCGGGTAAAGGAGCGTGGCCGTGCGGCGCGTGATTCGCTCCTCGGCGGTGTCGCTGGCGCTCGGCTACGTGCTGCTGGGTTTGGCCGCCCTCATTCTGTTCGCGGCGCCCCTGTGGTACGCCTGGCAGGGCACCATTCGCGAGGGCCGCGCCGAAATCCTCCAGGCCGACGCGCAGCGCCTCGCCGATATCTATCGCCGCGAGGGACCCAGCGGCATCAAGGCCTTCATCGACACGCGCGTGCGCATGCAGATCGCCGGCGATCGCATTCTGCTGTTGGCCGATCCTGACTTGCAGCCCTTGGCGGGGAATCTCGCGGCTTGGCCGGGCGCGGTGCCCGCCGCGGCCGGCGACTATCATCTCGAACTCGACATGGGCATCAACGGCGTGCAGTCCGCGCTGGTGCACGTCACCTCGGTCGGTCCCTACAAGCTGCTGATCGGCAGAGACAACCGCTTGTTCGCGCCCTTGGAGAAGCGCTTTTGGTTCGGTTTGGCGGGCGCCATCGGCGTGCTCTTCGGCGCAGGTCTGCTGATCGGCCTCATCACCCGGCGGGCATTGATGTCCCGGGTGTACAGCATCCGCCAGACCGTCTCAGCCATCATTCACGGAGATCTGAAGCATCGCTTGCCGACGCATTTGAGCGACGATGAGCTCAATACGCTGTCGCGCACCATCAACGGCATGCTCGATCAGATCGAGCTGCTGGTGCACGGCGTGAAGAACGTGTCGAACGCCATCGCGCACGACCTGCGTACGCCGCTCGCCGAACTGCGGTCGAGGCTCGAGGAACTGGCCCTGATCCGGCCGCCGGCCGAAGAGACCTTCCTGGAAATCGACGGCGCGGTCGCCGACGTCGACCGCGTGATTCGCATCTTCGACGCGCTGCTGCGCCTGGCGGAAATCGATGCGGGCATGCGCCGTTCCGGTTTCGTCGCGCTGGACGTGGCGGACCTTGCGGCCACCGCGGTCGAGTTCTATGCGCCCGCCGCCGAGTTGAAGAACATTGCGCTGCGCTTTCACTCCGACGGGCCGCTGCCGGTATCCGGCGACCCGGTGCTCCTGGCGCAGGCACTCAGCAACCTGATCGACAACGCGCTGAAATTTGCTCCCGACCACGGCGTCATCGATGTCGGGGTGCAACGTCGCGCCGACGGCGCCGTTGAAATCGCCGTGACCGACAACGGACCTGGGATCAGCGATGAGGAAAAGAGCAAGGTGGTGGAGCGGTTCTATCGGGGCGATGCCAGCCGCGGCACGCCCGGCGTCGGCCTCGGCTTGAGCCTCGCGCAAGCCGTCGCGAAACTGCACGGCAGTTCGCTCGAACTGTCCGATCGAAAACCCGGGCTGCGCGTGGCGCTAGCGCTGCCCTGAGCGCTGCGCCGGACGCAGCGTGGCCACGTTGCCGGCCAGGGCCGCCTCGAGCGGCGGCAGCCCAAACCGGTTCGTGGCATCCGTGATCTGCTGGATGATGGCGCGGGCGGTCTTCGGGTCGTCCACCAACCGGGCCTCCCGCCCGGAGTTCGGATTGTCGGTACTTCCCTACGGGGATACCTCCGCTTGGCCGGTACCGGGCCCCCGGCCCTACGCAGCTATGCTAGGCTTGGGCTCGTTATCCATTCACACCAGGAGCGGCATATGGCAAACCCCAACGAGGATCGTCTGCGCGGCAAAGCGTTGGATGGTTCGGAACAGAAGAACGCGGTCGACCACACCGAATTTGCAGAGGCGCGCGATCCCGACACCGAATTACATCTGGACGACGAAAAGGACACGCTCTACAACGACGGTTTGGATATCGAAGACGATTCCGAGACGCTCGCGGACACCAAGGGCAACACGAATCGAGGCTGATCGGCTTCGGCGGCCGGTGGGCGGGGTGTGACGTGCGTCCATACGCCGGTTCGACTGGCGGACAAGACGTGTAGGAGCGAGTAGAACGGCGCGGGCCTTTGCGCGATAGAGTCCACAGTTCCGCAACCCCGGGCGCCGCAAACGCTTTTCGCTCGGCAGACTAGCGCTCTCCGTCAATAACGAGCGCGCGCTTAACATGCCTGGTCTTGCCGATCGTCGGACCTTCCCCCGGAGATTGTGGTCGCGCTTGAACCGGCCTCTCTCGATTGGAATTTCCGGTCGGCTGGCGTTCTCGTTTGCGGCAGTGGCTGCGCTCGCCGCGGCAGCCAACCTCATTGCCGAACACGGGGTGGCCGTGATTCGCACGACGCATCTGGATCAAGGCATGGTTTCGCCCCCGGCGACCCACGTTCCGGTCCGCGCCCTCCTCCCACCCAAACTCGAAGGGCCGCCCGCGGCGGCGCCGGCACCCGGCCGTCAACCGCTGGCGATCAATTCCGAGCCTCTGGTGGCTGCGCTCGAGCGCTACCAACGGGCCGCGGAGGTGCGCGCGTCCATGGACTCGCCACCGGCCAGTGAAGAGGTCCAGGACGCCGCCAAGAATCTGGATGGCGCCGTCAAAACCACACGAGCGCAGATGGATTCGTGGAACCAGGGGTCCTCAACGCTGCTAGCCAGAGCCAAGGCCTACGAAGCCGCCGGCGGCGACCACATCCGTAGCGCCGACACGCGGCGCGCCGCCGTCGCCGAGTACACCGGCTATGCGGACGGTATGGACCGGCGTCTCACGAAATCGTTGGACGGGGCGCTCAAGATATTCGGCCGGGTGTTGGCGCGCCAATCGCTCATGCAATTGCACGCCGAACTCGACGAGATTCGCCGTCGGTTCGCACTCCTCAACGCGGCCGATGCCGACCGCGCCGCCGTGGCTGAAGCGATCGCCGCCAGCGAGGCTGCGTTTGCGTCGACCTTCAACGGCAACTCGGCCAGTTTCACGCGCTCGGAAGGCGAGCCATGGGTCAGCCAGATGCGCAACGACTTCTCCAAGCTGGTCGAACTGCGCCGGACGCTCGACAGCCTCGAAGGCCAGACGAACGACACGAGGACTAGGTTTGCCGCGGCCCGCGCTCGCTTGGCCGAAGCAATCCCAAAGTCGCGCGCCGCGCCGGCCGTCAAGCCACAGCCGGCTTCGCCAAAGGAAATCGATGCCGCGCCGGAAATCGCTCCGCTTCCGGCGCCGGCGGCCTCGCCCGTGATCGAGACCGTGACGACCACGACCACCGGCCCCGATGGCCACGAACGACGCACCGTCGCCTGGGTCACCGGCGCGGTTCTCGCCATCTTGCTGGCGATTTCGATCGGCACGGTGCGCAGCATCTTAGGTCCGGTCAGCCGCATGCTCAAAGCCACCGACAAGATTGCGAGCGGCGATGTCGACGTGCGCGTTCCGGCCGGCGGCATCAAGGAACTCGCCACCTTGAGCGTGAGCTTCAATCGCATGGCGGCGCAGCTCGCGGCGGCCCGCGACATGACGCGCGATTACCAACAGCGCCTCGAGGAGAAGGTGGAGCAGCGCACCCGCCAATTGCAGCACCTCGCGGAACACGACCCGCTCACGCATCTGCCGAATCGCCGGCAGTTGTTCGTGCTCTTGAATCACGCCTTGGAACGCGCCGCCCAGACCCAGCGCCACGTGGGCGTGTTCTTCATGGATATCGACAATTTCAAGAATCTCAACGACAGCATGGGCCACGCGTTCGGCGATCGAGTGTTGACCGAGATCGCCCAGCGTTTGAAGGAGACGGCGCAACCCTTCGGTTTCGCGGGCCGGCTCGGCGGCGACGAGTTCACCGTGGTTTATGAGGATGCCGCCTCCGACACGGTGGTGCACGATGCCGGTCGCCGGCTGGTCGGGATTTTCGACCGGCCGCTGCTGATCGACGGCCGCGAGGTGCTGGTACGAGCCAGCGTCGGCGCGAGTTTGTACCCAAACCACGGCAGTCAAGCCGAGGATCTGCTGAGCGCCGCCGATGCCGCTCTGTTTCAGGCCAAAGCGCTGGGCCGCAGCCAGTTGGCGATATTCACCCCGGAACTTCTGGCGACCGCGACACGCAAATTCACGATCGAACAGGGGCTGCGGCGCGCCGTCGAACAGAACGAGTTCGAACTCGTATTTCAACCCGAGATCAGCCTGGATTCCATGGAAATGGTGCTGGTGGAATCGCTGTTGCGATGGCGCCTTCCGGACGGCCGGCAAGCGCCGCCGGCCGAGTTTCTGCCGATTACCGAGGAATCCGGCCTCATCATCGAGGTCGGCAATTGGGTGCTGCGCAAGGCGATCGAGACGGCTTCGCAATGGCACCATGGCGAGTGGCCGGAGGCGCGCGTCGCGATCAATGTATCGCCGCGCCAGCTGCTCGATCCGGACTTCGTCGACAGGGTTCAGGATCTGCTGCGGGAATTCGATCTTCCGCCGCGCTGCATCGAATTGGAGTTGACCGAATCGGTGCTGCAGACGGGACCGATGACGCTCGACGCATTGCGGCGCCTGCGGGCCCATGACATCGCCATCGCCTTGGACGACTTCGGAACCGGATATTCCTCCCTGGCGTCCCTCGAGAACCTGCCGTTGACGCGCATCAAACTCGACCGCAGCCTGATTGCGAGCATCGACAGCAACACACGATCGGCGGCGATAACGACCGCGCTCATCGGCCTGTGCAAGGGTCTGGGCCTCGAGATCACCGCGGAGGGAATCGAGCGGCCCGAACAATTCGCGGCCCTGGCACAGCATCGCTCCATGCACCTCCAAGGCTATCTCATCTCCAAGCCCATCGCGGCGGATCTGGTGGTGCAGGTGAAACGCGTGATACCACACATCCTGCACGATCTGCTGCTGTCCATTCCGGCGCCGCGCGCCGAGGCCAAAGGCGAGGACTTTGCGCGCCTGCGCTCTATGGCATGATGGGCTCCGGCGAAGGCTTAGGAACACCGACCATGCGCAATTTCAAGGGTCCGCTCGCGAGCATCGCGCTCATTGCGGCAGGCATTCTCGCGGCTCTCGACAGCGCCGGCCAGACGCCGGAACAGCAGCAGCTATGGGACGCGCAGCGTGCCCAGGCGCTGGCCGCGGAGAAAGCCCGGGAAGAACGTGCGGGCCGCGAGCGCGCCGCGCGCAAAGCCGATCCCATGGCGTGGTTCCGCACGCTCAATCCCATGACGGCCGGCGGATGGGAGTTCCGCGCGCTGGCCGGCGACGGGGCGTGGGCGGCCTACAGCACCACTCATCAGATGAAACGTTCCGGAAAAACCGTGACCGTCTGGCTGCGGCAGGAATACGCCGAGCCGCAGATGAACAACGGTACCCCCTACCTGAGCGTGGTGGAAAAGGCGCAGTACGATTGCGTCAAGGAACAGGAGCGGCCGCTGCTGGTGATCTATTATTCGAGCAACAACATTCAGGGCAGCGAGCAGACCGAGGAAACCGACCCGAAGAGCGCCGCTTGGAATGCCATCGTCCCCGGCACGCGCGCCGAATCGAATTTTCTATGGGTCTGCAGCGCGGATAAATCCGCATCCCACAACTAGTCTCTCAGCACCGTGATGTCGACCGGTTCGAATAGACGAGCGGGGTGAAGACCTCGCTGGTCGATGCCATACCCCACAACCGGTCGCACTCACGTGTCGAGGTGCTGGGCCTCAGCCGCTCGACAACTGAATGCTCGCCACCAGCAACTGCCTACGATCGGCGCACGGGCCGACCAGAATCTCGACCTCGCCGGCTTCGAATGTCGGACTCAAATCGAGCCCCAGAAATCGCAGCTCCGCCGCCGGCAGCAGCAGCGTCACGGTTCCCGTTTCGCCGGGCTTCAGGCCGATCTTGCCGAATGCCTTGAGTTCCAGCACCGGACGCGCGACGCTCGCGAGCTTGTCGTGGGTGAACAAAAACACGGTGTCTTCGGCGGCACGTGCACCCGCGTTGGTGACATCGACTCGGATGGCCAGCGTGTCGGTGCGCGCAACGCCGCCCTGCGGCACCCGCAGATTCGAGTGCGTGAATTTACCGTACGTGAGCCCAAAGCCGAACGGGAACAGCGGTTCGTTCGGCACATCGAGATATTTGCTGGTGTAATGATCCTTCGGATCCGCCGGACGCCCGGTGGGGCGTTGACCGAAGAAAATCGGTATCTGCCCTTCGGCGCGGGCCCAGGTCACCGCCGTTCGGCCGCTGGGCGACACGTGACCCAACAGCACATCGCCGATGGCATTGCCCGCTTCGCTGCCCAAAAACCAGGCGGCGAGCACGGCATCGGCCTTCTCGACCAACCACGGAACCACCAGGGGCCGGCCTGAGAACAGCACCACGATGACCGGCTTGTGCAGGGCCTTGCAGCGCTCGAAAACTGCTTCGGCGAATTCGCGCTGCGCTCCGGGAAGCCCAAGATGCGCGCGGCTGGCCGCCTCGCCGCTCATGGTGGCGGCCTCACCCACGCACAACACGATGGCATCGGCGAGTCCGCACAGGTCGAGCGCCGCCGCCATGCCGCTCGTATCCTCGCCGTCGATGTCGACGCCCCGAGCATGGGAGACCCCGCTCTCGCCGAGCATTCCGCGCAGGCCCTCGAGCACGGTGACATGACCCTTGGGTCCGGCGGCGCCCCACCACGGCCCCCGCATGTCGGCCGACGCGTCCGCCAGCGGGCCAACCACGGCAAGCCGCAAACCCACGCTCGTCAGCGGCAGCACCGACTTGTCGTTCTTCAATAAAACGATGGCGCGGGCAGCCACCGTGCGAGCGAGTTCACGTCGGGCCGTGATCGCCTCGGGTGCTTCGGCAGAAGCGCCCCGCGCGAAGGGGTCCGCAAACAGACCCAGTCTTTCCTTGAGCGCCAATACGCGGCGCACGGCGCCGTCGATCTCGGCCACGCTCACCCAGCCGCGGGTCAGCGCCACCGGTAAACCGCGCCGGTAGGCGTCGGACATCATGTCGATATCCACGCCCGCCTTGAGCGCAAGCGTGGCGGCCTGTGCAAGATCGGCCGCGATGCCGTGGTGCATGAGTTCCGCGATGGCGTTGTAGTCGCTCACGATCACTCCCTCGAACCCATGCTGCTCCCGCAACCATCCTCGAAGCAGCGCAACGTTCGCGGTCATCGGCACGCCGGCGAGATCGGTGAACGCCGGCATCACCGCCGCGGCGCCGGCCGCAAGGGCGGCCGCGAACGGCGGCAAATGCACTTCGCGCAAGGTGCGCTCGGAGATGTCGACCGAGGCGTATTCGCGGCCGGCCGTTACCGGACCGTATGCGCAGAAGTGTTTGGCCACGGCGGCGAGTGCCTGGGGTGCGGCGAGATCATGACCCTGAAAGCCGTGGACCTTGGCCTCCGCGATGCGGGCGCCCAGCCACGGATCTTCGCCCGGGCCTTCCGCGCTGCGGCCCCAGCGAGGGTCGCGGGACACGTCGAGCATCGGGGCAAATGTCATGGCAAGACCGTCGGCCGCGGCCTCCTTGGCCGATTCGCGTGCCGTCAATGCCCAGAGCCTCGGATCGAACGAACACGCTTCGGCCAGCGGAATCGGAAACAAGGTGCGATGACCATGGATCACATCGAAGCCGATCAACAGGGGAATCCCCAGGCGCGATTCTTCCAACGCCAGGCGCTGCATTTCGCGCACGTGATCCGCACCCACCATGTTGAGCAGATTGCCGATGGTGCCGTCGCGGATGGATTGCGTCGAATCTCCCGCGATGACCGGCCCGGTGACGGCATAACTTGCGGCCGTCATCGTGAGTTGACCGAGCTTCTCGGCCAGGGACATCTTGCTCAACAGGGTCTCGATTCGGCTCACCGCGGACTTAGCCTCGCTTTTTCGCCAACCTGCCGGATAATGCCCGGATCGTCTTATCTCAAGAAGCTGTGGCATGATACAAGAACGGCCGCGAAGCGCAGCCAATCCCTCGGTGGACCCGCAAGAGACGCCCGAGTCGGGGCTGCTGGCCCAGCTGGGTATGATGATTCGCGCCTTGTGGGCGGCGCCGGTCCGCAACGTGCTCCTATGCCTGGCGGGCGCATTGTTTCTGGTCATCGTCGCGACCGCCTACGGGCAGATTCGCCTCAACAGCTGGAATCAGCCGTTTTACGATGCCCTGTCGCGCCGTAGCATCAGGCAATTCCTCCACCAATTGGGGATTTTCGGCATCATCGCCGGCGCGCTGCTGGCGCTCAACGTGGGTCAGAAGTGGCTCGGCGAGATGCTCAAACTGAAGCTACGTCAGGGCTTGGTTCACGACTTGATTGAGCACTGGCTGCAGCCGGGCCGCGCATTCCGACTGGCCAACGCCGGAGTCATCGGCGTCAATCCCGACCAGCGAATGCACGAGGACGCGCGCCACCTTACCGAATTGTCCGCCGATCTCGGCATCGGCCTGCTGCAGGCCTCGATTCTGCTGGTCACCTTCGTCGATGTGCTGTGGGCACTCTCGACCGATTTCGTTTTCCATGTCCGGGGTTCGAATTTCACCATTCCCGGCTACATGGTATGGGCGGCCGTTCTGTATTCCGGGTCCGCGTCGCTGCTGAGTTACTGGGTGGGGCGCAGCCTCGTCGATCGCAATGCCGAGCGTTATGCACGGGAGGCAGACCTGCGCTTCTCGCTGGTGCGCGTCAACGAGCACATCGATGCGATCACCCTGTCCTCCGGCGAGGCCGACGAAGCGCGGCGCATCGAGATCGATTTTGCCGCGGTGCTCGCGGCAATGCGCGGCCTCGTCGCGGGATTGACCAGCCTCACGTGGATCACCGCGGGATATGGTTGGTTTACCTTGGTCGCGCCCATCCTGGTGGCGGCCCCGCTCTATTTCGGCGGCAACATCTCGTTCGGCGGCCTGATGATGGCGGCGGGCGCCTTCATTCAAGTGCAATCCTCGTTGCGCTGGTTCGTCGACAACTTCAGTACCATCGCCGATTGGCGCGCCACGCTGTTGCGCGTCGCCAGTTTCCGGCGCGCCGTGCTCGACATCGACGTCCTGCACAGCGTGGAGAGCCGCATTGCCATGGTCGACGGCCCGGCGGCGCTGTTCCGGATCGACGACCTGGAAATCGCGTCGCCCGCCGGTTGCACCGCGCTCGAGGAGACCCATGTGGAAATACGCGCCGGCGAGCGTATTCTCATCGTGGGCGAATCCGGCACGGGCAAGACTCTGCTGTTCCGCGCGCTGGCGGGACTGTGGCCCTGGGGAGGCGGCACGATCACGCGTCCCAAGGGCGAGGAGATATTATATCTGCCGCGCGCGCCGTATCTGCCGCCGGGCACGCTGCGCGAAGTGCTCGCCTATCCCTCGACGGTCGACGGCTTCGACTTCGAAGCGTTCGAGCCGGCGCTGGCCCGGCTCGATCTGGCGCGCCTGGTTCCGCTCCTCGATTCGACCCAGCGCTGGGATCGCGACTTGAACGACGATGAGCAGCAATGCGTGGCATTCGCGCGCGCCCTGCTGCACAGGCCTTCCTGGATGCTCATCGACGAAGTGCTCGACGGCCTCGACGATGAGGTGCGTGAGCGGGTGATCGACGTGCTCAGCAAGGATCTCGGGCAAACGGGCATCATCCACATCGGCCGCGCGACCGCGCAAGACCACCTGTTCGGGCGAACCCTGCATCTGGTGAAGGATCCCGATACCCGCAAGCTCACTCTCGCCGCGTCGCGCGCGCCGGTCCGTGCGACATCTCCGGTACCGCAATGAACCCGTGCCGCGGCACTCCGCGACCGGGAGATCGCGCTCACGGCGTCGGCGTTGCCACGTCACGGTTGCGATTTGGGCTCGACTTCATAAATCAACCGGGGCGAATCGGCGCCGCGCTGCAGATGCTCGACGAGATAGAGGGTCACCAGGGTCGTGATGACGGACAAGAGTATGGTGGTCACCATGCCGAAAAAGCCGTCCTTGCGTTCTCGATACCATACGTCCATGCGCCCCATGCGGGTATGCAGACGCATGGCGCGATCCGCGCCGGCGAAAGTGACCGCCACGCCCACGGTTTCCTCGCCCGTTCTCCTCAGCTGGATGAGCCGCCGATAGTGCAGATAACGCAGCGGCAATTCGAACTTCGACAGCAGCAATTTCTTGCGCAGTTCGATGGGAACCACCGTGCTGTCGAAACTCTGAAAGTCGTCGTCCTTGAACCAATGGGTGCCGTCGGCATAGGAATGCGCGGCGAGCCAGAGAATCTGGTCGCTGTTGACCGTGAATTCATCATCGATGATTTCGCGGTAATAGTGCAGGCCGTGCAGGACGCGGTCTTCATCCTTCCTGCTCATGCGAATGCGCCGAGAAACGCCTCGACGGGCCGCAAGGATTGCGCCGCATCCCCCGCAAGTTCCCGCTGCGCGAAGGCGACCAGCGCCGTTTCGTGGTCCACCACCAACTTAGCCACGGGCTCGAGTTCGACCGGCAGGGTTGCCGCATCGGCCTGCATTTCCTCGAGAGCGGCCGCGGCCAGCCGGTGCAGCCACTGCATGACCTCCGGCCAAGACCTGCCGGCCGTGGCCTCGCACCGCTGCCGCGCACGCACCGCCGCGTTCTCGATGTCGGGGATGGGAATCCGCCGCTCCGCCATGACCGTCGCGAGCCGCGCCGCCACCGCCGCTTCGACGCGGGCGAGCGCGAGCCATTTGCGGGCCGCATCCGGCGGCGCGGTCGCGGCTTGCGCCGTGAAAAGTGCCTCGCCGCCCACTTCGCCGGCGTACCAGCCCGTCAAAATCGCGCCCTCGTTCCGCATCCACGACTCCCCGCTTTTCGGTACTCTACGGCGTCAATGTAACACCGGGTAGGATAATGTGCGGCCGCTATGTCTCCCCGGTGACGCGTCGCTCGAGCGCGGGTTCACTCTAGTGGCTCCTATACCCGCGCGGTGCGGTCATGGGGACGGTGCGCACCGTGCATTTTTTTTGACCGCATCGGGTACATCGCAACCGCCGTACCACGTCCTCGAGTCGTGCTTCCCACCCCGCGAACGCCGCCAAGGTATGCGGATGACAGCGGCGAATGTGTCCACAAGCGCAGCGCAGGTAGATGAGGTATTGGCCGTATTCGTCGCTCAGTTTGCCGATGTGCAGGTCGCGCATGACGCGACTGTACATATATCCAGTTATGCACTAAAGTGCCTATGATCCAGCAACCAGGGGACGGCCTGCCCACTCCCCGCCGCTACCTCGCGATTCTTGCGGTCGCGTTCGGCACCGCGCTCGCCGTGATCGACGGCTCCATCGTGACGGTGGCGCTGCCGACGCTGGCCCACGATCTGGGCGTCGGCTCCTCGGCGGCCGTGCTGGTCGTCACGGTGTACCAGTTGGTGTTGGTGATGGCGCTGCTGCCGTTCTCGGCGCTCGGCAGCCGGATCGGATTGCGTCGCCTGTACCAATATGGCCAGTGCATCTTCCTGGCCTCGACCATTCTATGCTTCTTCGCGAGAAGCTTGCCGTTCCTGTTGGTGCTGCGCGCCGTCCAGGCTCTTGGCGCCGCGGCGTCGCTCAGTGTCTCGAGCGCGCTGATTCGGGCGATCTATCCGGCGCGCCAATTGGGGCGGGGCCTCGCCATCAGCAACGTCGTGGTCTCGAGCGCTGGCGCCATCGCGCCGACATTGGGCGGACTGGTGCTGGCCGTTGCATCGTGGCCGTGGATATTCGCCGCAGCCTCGCCCTTGGCGTTGCTGTCGCTGCTCTTGGGTCGACAGGCGCTGCCTGAGCCCGCTCCGCACGCCGAACCCTACGACGTGCTGGGTGCCGTGCTGTGCGCGCTGACGTTCGGTCTCATCATCTCGGGCCTCGAGAGCGCGGTGCATGGCAACTCGCCCATCGTAGCGGCGGCCATCGTCGCCGCCGGCACGGCGATCGCCTTCCTGTTCGTGCGGCGTGAACTCGGCTCCAAGATGCCGATTCTGCCGGTCGACTTGCTCGCCAAACCGGTGCTCGCCTTGTCGACCATCGGCGGCCTCACCGCATTCATCGCATCCATGACATTCATTCTTTCCCTGCCGTTTCGCCTGCAGCAGCACTTCGGCTTCTCGCCGGGCGAGGTCGGCGCGGTCATCACCCCCTGGCCGCTGGGCATGATGGTCGTCGCCCCGCTGGCAGGTGTATTGTCCGATCGCTTTCCCGCCGGCATACTCGGCGGCATCGGTATGGCAATCGCCGCCGGCGCATTGCTGCTGCTCGCGTTCCTGCCGCCCCACGTATCGCAATTCGACATGATGTGGCGCATGGTCCTGTGTGGGAGCGGCTTCGGCCTGTTCCTCGCGCCGAATGCGCGGCTCATCGTGCACTCCGCGCCGCACGCGAGAGCGGCATCCGCCGGCGGCCTCATTTCGACCACGCGGCTCACCGGTCAGACGCTCGGCGCCACGCTGCTCGCGGCGCTGCTGTCCTTCGGTGTGGGCAACGATCGCGTTCCGGCGTTGGTCGCGGCCGGCCTCGCGCTGCTCGCAGGCCTCTGCAGCGTCGCGCGTCTGCACACTGTCTCCTCAAAACAATAAGCGGCGCGATTCGAGATATCAAGAAAAATAAACACGTCGCCGCACGACTGCATCATCCACGGTCGCGCTGCCGGGGGCCCCACAGCGCGAGACGGCGCGTTCGTTGCCTCATCACCACATGGACGCGCGTTCAATTAATTTGATGCAGCGACGAATCTAATATACAACGTATGGACGACGATCGAGAGTCACGTTCAACGTGACGAGCATCTTTCGATGCTGTGCACCCAGTCCATTTCCCAAGCGGAGGTTCGACCATGGGGATATCAGAGCTCACTGCAAAGTTTGATCCGTCGGATTTTCTGACCTCGTTGACCGACTTCAGCAAGCAGCATCGCGCGCAGCGCTGGGAAGGGTCCATCGGCGATTTCCTGACGCGAATACTGCCCGGCAATCCCACCGCCTACGTGCGAACCAGCCACGAATACATCTGGGACATGCTGCTCTGGTATGGCCGCGATGTGCCCGGCAGCGACGCCGAGAAGGCCAGAGAGCTCTTCAAGCGCGAATTGTTCGGCGTCGATGAACCGCTCGCACGGGTGGTCGACTACTTCAAAGCGGCGGCGGCGGGCTCCGATGTCGGTCGCCGGCTCCTGCTCCTGCTCGGGCCGCCCTCGGGCGGCAAATCGACGCTCGCCATACTCTTGAAGCGCGGCCTCGAGGAATACAGCCGCACCGACGAGGGCGCGCTGTACGCGATCAAAGGTTCGCCGCTGCGCGAATCGCCGTTGAACATGGTGCCGACGAGCCTGCGCGCTCAGTTCCGCGAGACCTATGGCGTCGAGATCGTCGGTGAATTGAGTCCGTGGGCGCGCGACTACCTGGACCGGGAATGCGACGGCGACTACCTGCGCGTGCCGGTGGAGCGGATTTTCCTCTCCGAAGCGGCACGTTGCGGCATCGGCACCTATGCGCCTCACGACCCGTCGACCGCGGACATCGCGGATCTCGTCGGCTCGGTGGACCTGTCCAAGGTCTCGCGCGTCGGGGACGAAGGCGATCCCCGGGCCTGGTCGTGGTCCGGCGCGGTCTACGCGGCGAGCCGCGGCGTCCTCGAGATGATCGAGATCTTGAAGGTCAAACGCGAATTTCTCTATCTGCTGCTGACGATGACCCAGGAGAAGAACGTCAAGGTGGCGCGGTTTCCGCTGATCTACCTGGACGAGACCATTCTCGCGCATACCAACCTGGCGGAGTTCAATCGGTTTCTGCAGGAGAAGGAGAACGAGGCGCTGCTCGACCGCATGGTCATCATCAAAGTGCCCTACGCGCTCTCCTACAAGGACGAGGCGCGCATCTACAAGAAACTCGTCTATGGCGCGCCGGCCTTCCGCAACACCCACCTGGATCCGCACGTGCTGCATCTCGCCGCGGTGTTCGCCATCCTCACGCGGCACGCCAAGCCCGAGCGCGAGGGACTGGATCTGCCCAAGAAGGTCAGGATGTTCGCCGGCGAAGCCGTCGAGGGCTTCTCCGAGACGGAAGTGGCGCGTCTCAAGGCGGAGGCGCCCGATGAGGGTTTGAGCGGCGTCAGCCCGCGGTTCGTCATCAACGCCCTGTCCACCGCCATCACCCGCGGCAACGCCCGCAGCCTCACCAGCATGGAACTGCTGCTCGCGCTCAAGGATGCCATCGAAAGCGACGCGCGGATGGACGCAAAACAAAAGAAGATATGGTTCGATCATCTCGTGACCGCGCGCAAGGAATTCTACAACCGTTGGGTCAAGGAGGACGTCCATCGCGCGCTGTTCGCCTCGTTCCAGGATGAAGCGCAGCAGCTGCTCGAAAAATACCTCGATGAGATCGAGGCGGCTCTCGATCAGCGCAAGGTCACCGATCCCATGACCGGCGAGAGCCGGGCGCCCGATGAGCGCTTTTTGCGCTCGGTCGAGGAGAAGATCAAGGTCTCGGAGTCCGGCAAGCAGTCTTTCCGCCAGGAAGTGATTCGAAAAGCCATGGTGGCCTTCAAGGCGGGAGAAAAATTTCGCCTGGCGAGCCACGCGCGGGTGCGCGAAGCCATCGAACAATACTTGTTCGAGGAGCGGCGCGACGTGCTGCGGCTGGTCACCTCCACCGCCCGGCCGGACGACGACGCCCGGCAGAAGATCTCCGTGGTGCAGGAACGCCTGGTCACCGAATATGGATATGACGAACATAGTGCACAGGAGGCGCTGAATTACATCACCACGCTGTTGTCACAGGAGTAATTGAAAGCCTATGAAATCGGACTCAACCCCGAACGAGCTTCCCGCCGTCAATGGTTGGTACGAGCTTTTTTCCCGAGGATCGAGGGATTGGCTGCGGCATAGCGAAAAGATACGCGAAGCCGTGCGCGGCCACCTGCCGCAAATCGTTGCCGGATCGGACATCATCAACGACGGCGCGCGCACGGTCAGGGTGCCGGTGCGGATGCTCGAGCATTATCGCTTCAGGCTTCGAACGCCCGATGAGTCGCAGGGCGTGGGCCAGGGCAAGGTCAAACCGGGAGATGTGCTCGGACAATCGGGTCCCGGCGGCGGACCCCGCCAAAAGGGCGAAGGCGGCAACGAACAAGGCGGCGCCGAACTCATGCTCGAATTCAAGGTGGACGACCTCATCGACTGGATGTGGGACGACTTGCAGCTGCCGAACCTGCAGCCGCGCGTGGGACCCTCGGAGGAGTGGGAGCTGCAGCGCGAGGGCTGGGATCGGCGCGGCCCGCGGTCCCGGCTCGATCGCCGGCGCTCGTTGAAGGAATCGTTCAAGCGGCAAAACCAGGAACCCGATTCGCCGACCTTCATCGATGAGGATTTGCGTTACCGCCAGCTGGCGCGCCGCCCGCTGCCGGCGATCAGGGCCGCGGTGTTTTTTCTTCTCGACGTCTCCGCCAGCATGACCGAAGGCGACCGGCAACTGGCAAAGACCTTCTTCTTCTGGGTGGCCGCCGGACTGCGGCGCGAATACCGCTCGCTCGACATCGTATTCGTCGCGCACACCACGGACGCGTGGGAATTCAACGAGGCGGACTTCTTCAAGGTGACCGGCAGCGGCGGCACCGTCGCGTCGACGGGTTTCGCCAAGGTGCGCGAGATCATGCACGCCCGATTCAATCCCTCGACCTGCAACGTGTATCTGTTCTATGCATCGGACGGCGACAACGCGACGAACGACCAGGGGACCGCCCGCGCAGAACTGGAGGCCATCGCCACGGCCGCCCGCTACAGCGGGTACATCGAGATCTCATCGGGGCTGCGCAGTTCTGCCAGCGAAACCACCCGCTTGTTCGAAGCTGTCGGTGCGCTGGGGGCACCCAGCGGCCGCTATGCCGTGCGCGGGCCGGACGATATCGCAGCCGCCGTCCGGCACTTCTTCACCCTCGAGGCGCAGGCGGCTTCGCCATGAAGGGCGACTGGCGCAGCCACGTACCGCAGCTCGAGGATCTGGCTCGCGGACTCGGCCTCGACTGGTCGCCCGTGATCTTCGAGGCGGTGCCCGACAGCTTCATGACGGAAATCGCCGTCTATGGTTTGCCGGTGCGCATGCCCCACTGGTCCTTCGGGGCCCGCTACATCTACCAGCTCCTGCAGCGCCACATGGGTTATTCGCGGCTGTTCGAGGTCGTATTTCCGGGCGATCCGAGCCGCGCGTACCTCGCCTCCAGCAACGGGCTGGCGGACAATGTGCTGGTGGCGGCTCATGTGCTGGGCCATGCCGATTTCTCGCGCAACAACTCGCTGTTCAAGCGCTGCCAGGCGCAAGGCAGCGGTCATGTCATCGAACAGGCGGCCACGCACGCACGGCAGATCGAGCAATACATCGAGTCCTACGGATTCCAGGCTGTCGAACAAGTGCTCGACGCCGCGCTGTCCCTCGAACAACACATCGATCTCGATCAGGGACTGCGGCGCAGCCCCTATCCGGAATACGTAACCGTGCCGCCGCCGGCGGCGGCGGACGCCTTTCGCGCCCGCTATGCCACACTGGATGCCGCGGTCGAACCCGCTCCCACGGCGCGAAAAATACGCGCCCCGCTGCCGCCGCACCCGGAACATGATCTTTTGTGGTTCATCGCCACCTATGCACCCGACATGGAGAGCTGGGAGCGCGACATTTTCCTGGCAGTGCGCGATGAATCGTTTTACTTCTATCCGGTGTTCGCGACGCAGATCATGAACGAGGGCTGGGCCTCCTATTGGCATGCACGGCTCCTGCGCGAAGCTCATTTCATTCCCCAGGACGTCTATCTCGATGCGGTCAAGTGCCACTCGGATGTGGTGCGACCCGTTGCCGCCGAGGAACAGATCGCGCTGACCACCAATCCCTACTACCTCGGATTCACTCTCTGGGAAGCCATCATAAAATCCGCGGGAATGGATGCGGCCCGGCAAATCATGCGCGAAGACGATGATTTCAGTTTCTTGCGCAATCACCTGACGGTGGAGATGGCGGCGGAGATGGATCTGTTTCGTTTTCAGCGCCGTGCCGGCGGCCCTGTCAAAGTGCTGGCCGCCGACATCGACGAACTGCGGGAGACCTTGTTGTCCGGCAAGTACAATTTCGGCGCGCCGCGCATATCGGTACTCGAGATTCGTCCCGACGGCTCCTTGGTGCTGCAGCATGACAGCCAGCTCGACGGCCGCGGTCTCGATCCCGACCGCAGCCGACGGGTTTTGGAGTACGTGAAGCGGGTGTGGCGACGCGGTGTGGTGCTGAAAACCGTCGATGCGGCGTTGCGGCCGCTGGAATTGGCCGCGGTGTGACCGCCCGATCACGCCGGCGCGTGGGTTCCAAAGTCAGCGCCGGGCGCGCTCGAGCGCCGGGATGAGCGAGGCGACGGTATCGATGACCACGTCCGCGCCGGCGGCCACCAGCGATTTCTCGGCGGCCGCCAGGCGCGCCTCCCGTTCCACCGCGGGCAGCGCCAGGAAGTCCTCTTGCGACAGGCCGATGGCGTTGCCTGACGCGGCGACCCCCACGGTGAAGCACCCGGCGGCCCGCCCTTCCGCGACGCCGGCCTCGGTATCGTCCACTTTCACCACTCGCGACAGCGGCCAAACGCCGAGCTCGGCGCAGGTTTTGTAGATCATGAGCGGCGTCGGCCGCCCCGCCGGCGTCTCTCCCGAACAGACCACCTGCTCCGGTGCATAGCCCTGCTCGGCCGCCTTGCTCAAAACGCTCTGCATCATGTCTCTCGTATAGCCGGTCGAGGAGGCCACCCGCACCCCCGCCGCTCGCAGGGCGTCGAAGGTCGCTCGGGCACCCTCGATGAGCTGTGCGGCGCGGGCCGCCTGCTCGCGCATGAGGGGCCCCAGATCCGTCATGAGAGCGGCGACATCCGCCTCGGTCGGCGCCGCACCCTGCGCCCCGCGCCACGCCGCGGCCACGTCGGGATCGTGCAGCAGCGCGCGGACGTGATCCGCTTTGGGCCTGCCCATGTCGCGGCGCACCTGCGCGTCGCTCAAGGCCACACCCCGCCGCCCAAAGGCCTCGCGCAGCGCGATCACTGGTGCGTGGCAGCCAAAATCCACCGTGGTGCCCGCCCAGTCGAAAATCACCAAGTCGAAATGATCATGGATGGCCATTACGTCTCGCTCCCGCCAAACAGGCGCTCCAGGGGACCCACGAATTCACGATAGTTTTTCCAGCGCCCCACCGATGAGGAATGAACCCGCTGACGCACCTGCCACTTGCTCGCGGTGATCACCACGCGCTCGGTCTCGTGAAAATTCAGGCACGCCGGATCCCACGGTAGTCCGACGAAATCCAGCATGCGCCGCGTCCAGTGTTCTTGGTCGTCGATCAAACCCTCGTAGGGAACGTCCATGAGCGCCGTCGGGGGCAGCACTTTACGCCAATGATCCATGAGCCGCATGTATTGGCCATAGTAGTGGGCCAAGTCGTCGAGATCGTTGGCATAGGGGCCAATATTGAAGAAATTCTGGAAATAAATGGACAGCGCGGTGTCCATGGGATGCCGCCGCATATGAATGAGCCGAGCCTTCGGAAATGCCGCATGGATCAGCCCCGCATAGAGAAAATTGGCCGGCATCTTGTCGACGACGCGCTGGGCGCCGTTCCCCAGCGCGGTCAGGCGGCCCAGATAGTTCCGGATCACCTCGGGAAGATGCGAGGTGCCCGCCGCGCTGAAAAGACCCGCCCGTTCGAGCCGAACGAATGCCCCATGCCAGAACGTCAGCTCGCCGGCACCGAAGACGGCGGGATGGGAGGCGAGGATTTGTTCGGCGAGCGAGGTGCCGGATCTTGGCATGCCGACGATGAGCAGCGGTAGTTCCGACGTGCTGCCATGAGCCTGACATTCGCGTATGAACCCGGGCTGGAAGAGCTCGATGATCCGCGTAATCAGAGAGGCGAAATTCGCCGGATCGTAGACGGCGCCGTAGCGTTTGGTCAGTTCGTTGGCTTGCCGGTAGTTATCGAAGGCATCATCGTACTGCCCGACGTCGTCGAGGTATTTTCCGAGGGCGTAGCGCAGGCCGATCTCCGCGGTCAGCGGCAGCCGCTTGCCGAGCAATGTCTTGACGCTCCGCAGCCACCCCGCATCCGCGAGGGTCATCTTGCGATGGGTGGCTATGCTGGCGTATCCCGAAAAGAATTCGGGATCGACGGTGGTGGCCTCGATGAAAAACTCCTCCGCCGCGGCAAATTGACCTCGGTCTGCAATGAGTTCGCCGAGAAAGACGAGCGCTTCGACATACTTCGGATCGATGGCGAGAGCGGCCCGGCAGCTTGCCTCGGCCTCGACCGGGCGCCGCTGTTGGCGCAGCGCCAATGCGAGACTCAAATGGGCCGGGGCGTAATCGGGCTGCAGATTCAGCGCGTGACGGTAGCACTCCACCGCCGCTTCCACACGACGCATCTCGAAGAGCACGGTGCCTAGATTCCAGTGGCTCTCGGCGCGCGACGGGTCGAGAGCGAGCGCCCGCTGAAACGCGGCGCTGGCGTCGTGGCGCCGTCCGACATCGCGCAACACATGACCTAAGTTGGTCAGCGCCAACCCATCGGCCGGGTCGAGGGTCAACGCCGTTTGAAAATTCTCGACCGCGGTCTCTGGCTGGCCGAGTGCGATATGAACCATCCCGAGGTAGCCGTGCCCGACCCTGAGCTTCTCGTCGAGAGCGATGCCGCGCTGCAGGCAGATTTTCGCCTCGGCGAACAAGCCGAGCAGGCGTTGGGCGTTGCCCAAATTGCAAAGAATCGAGGGATCATCGGGCCGCGCTTCGAGCGCCAGCCGGTAGCAGCGCGCGGCGTCCAGGTTCTGGCCCAATTGCAGGAATGCGTTGCCCAGGTTGTTTTGCGCTTCGACCAGTTTTGGATTCAGCAACAACGCCCTTTCGTAGAGTGGTACCGCTTCGCGGACACGCCCGAGCGCCCGCATCGCGTCGGCGGCTTCCGCAAAGCCGTCGGCGTCGTGCGGTTGGAGTTGCAGCGCTCGATGCAGGCTCACCAAGGCCTCCTCCCAACGACCGGACCCCTGCAATGCCGCAGCGAGATTACGGTGCGCTTCAGCATCGTCGGGCAGCAGTTCCGTGGTGCGGCGGAGCGCGGACAAGGCGTCCTTCCCCTGACGCACGAGAGCCACGCTCAGTATCTTCCACACCATTCCGTCATCGGGATGAGCGGTCAAGAATGTGCGCGCGTCGGCCTCGGCCGCGCTCGAGCGCCCTTGATTGATGAGGCCGACCATGGCGTCGATTGCCCGGGCGTTTGGCCGATCGGAGGGATTATTCACGATAACGAGTCAGGGCGTCGCCCAAGGCGACTTTCAGGGGTCCGAGCCACGGTTCGAAATTCTTCCATTGCTCCACACCGTCGCGATTGATGGGTCGGCGCACCTGTTCGGAGCTTGCGGTGCGCACGCTGCGCTGCGTCTTGTGGAATTCGACGCAAGATCGCTCGAACGGCAGACCGCAAAAATCCAAAATGCGGCGCACATGAGACTCGAGATCGTCGACGAGATCCTCGTGTTGGACGCGCAGCACCCATCCCGGCAGCACCCGATTCCAGTGGCGCATCAACTCGAGGTAGGTGCGGTAGTAGCGGGAGATATCGTCCACGCTGTAAGTGAATTCCTGCCCCTTCGCGAAGAGCTGCTTCAAATTGCTGAAACAACAGGCCAGCGGCTCCCGTCGTGCATCGATGATTTTCGCGCGCGGCAGCATCAATCGAATCAAGCCGAGGTGGCGAAAATTGTTCGGCATCTTATCGATGAAATACGGCCTGCCGGTGCGATAGACCCGCGTGTCGGCGAGGTATTTCTCGCCGAGCGCCCGCAGTTCGCTAAGGCACATCTCGGTCAGAATGTGCGGATAGCGCGGGTTGCTGGGATCGGGGTCGCGCCCGCGCAAATTGTTGGCCATCTGCTGCACGTTCGGCAACTCCTGGGTCCCCTCCACTTGGGAGTGGGAGGCGAGGATTTGTTCCAACAAGGTCGAACCCGACCTCGGCAACCCGATGATGAATATGGGATCCGGGTCCGGCGCACCGGCGCCTTGCAGCCGAATGAACAACTCCGGCGTGCAGATCTCGATCTGCTGGCGGGTGTTGCGTTCGATGAGTTCGGGACGGTAGCTGCTCTGCGCCCGTTTCAGCGCATTGCCCTCCCCGTAGAACCGAAACGATTCGGCAAATTCGCCGCGATCCTCGAGTGCTTTGGCCAGCGCGAAGCACAGGTGATAGCGCTCGACCTGCGGCAGCGACTCATCGGCGTGGAAGGCTTTCATTGCCGCAAGCTCAGTGTCCGTGAAACGGTAAGTTTTGAGATTGGCGAGGCTCCAATAGGCGTCGCCGAATCCAAGCCGGCTGCGTGCGGCCTGACGATACGAAGCGACGGCCTCATCGTGTCGTCCGAGCGTCTTCAATGCATGGGCAATCGACAAGTGAGCATCCGCATCGGCGGGAGTAACCTCGAGCAATCCGCGGTACAGACTGATGGCGCGCTCATGCTCGCCGAGACCCACGGCAACGGTTGCCTCGAGGTTCTTGAAATAGGGCCGGTGTCCGGGGTCCTCAGCGATCAATCGTTCGAGCTGGGCGCGGGCGTGGCCGTACTTGTGCAATTCGATGAGCACTTCGGCGTATTCGGCGCGCGCCGCATGATAATCGGGGGCGAGATCGAGGACCGCCGCCAGGAGAATCTCCGGATCGTCGAACACCTTGCGCGCGATGCCGATACGGGCCAGGAGCCGCATGGCCTCGATGTCGTCACCTTTGCTCAATAGGAACGCGCGGATGATGCGCTCGGCCTGATCGAGGTCGCCGTCGGCGAACAATCCCGTCGCAGTGACCACCTCGGATGGCAATTTGCGTAAGGTCGCTACCTGCCCGGCGGCCGCATTTCGGCCTTCCAAGTTCCCCGTCATGCGGTAGAGACCTTCGAGCATGGACCAACTGTTGGGCAGGGCGTGATTCAGGCCCACCGCCAACGAAAATGCGCCGATCGCGGCGTCCGCCTGGCGCATGAAGACGAAGCAATGGCCGCGTTCCTCGTGCAAGCGACTGAAGCGCGAGTGACCCTTTTCGAGGGTTGCCAGGGTGTCCAACGCGTCCGGGATCCGGCCCAAGAACCGCTGCGCGATGGCCCGGAGCAGCAGCGCATCGCGTTGATCCGGTGCCCTGGCCAATAGCGCCTCCCCCGCCGCCAGTGCATCGGCGAACTGGTCGCCACGCATCAATGCACGCATCGCGGCGAGCTCGGCGTCGATCGACAGTGCGGCGGAGCCGGGAGAGTCCATAGTGACCTGCATAAAAAAAAGGGTGGACCGCCCAAGGTCCACCCCAATTTTACCGCAACCGGCATGCGCCGGCCTAAATGACGATCAGGCGCCGCCTAGAACTTATAACCGATCTGCACGGTGATCACCCGGGGACGCAACGGCACTTCGGTTTTGATGAACTGGTTCGAAGCCGTGTTCGTGCTCGCGTCCGAGTTGGTGATGTTGTTGCCCGTGATCTGCGCCGTCCAGCTGTCCTTCGACACGCCGATGGCCGCATCGTAGGTCGTATACCCCGGCATGGTGTACTTACACAAGGTCGTGTTCGGGATTCCATTGACGAGACACCCGCCCGCGCTGGTCTCCAGATTGCCGTCCGGGAAGCTCGCCGGCTCGTTGCGCTGACTGCCGATGTGATTCGCACCGATGGTCACGAACGACTTGTAATCGAAGATACTGTAGTCGTATCGGGCCCGCAGGTTGAATTCCATCGCCGGGGAGAACGCCGGAGAGGTGTCCAACACGCCATAGGGATTCGTGTACGCCTGGCCATCGATGACGGTGATGCAATCACCCGCCGGTGTCGGGTTGTTCGCGAGCTTTTTCGATCCCGTTGTGCCCGAGCTGGCAAGGCACGGCGCCTTGATTTGATTGGTGCTGTTCCATGAGCTCGAACCCTGAATGGTCAGTCCCTCGAAGACCTTGGCGACCAACTGCAGTTCGACGCCCTTCACCTCGTAAGTCGGCCCGTTCACGTCGAACGTGGTGTTGCCCAGATGGGAGGGGTCGAACAGCGGCAGCTGCACGTTCGACCAGTCCATCTTGTACAGGGACACATTGGCCTGCAAGCGATGCTCGAAGAATTCGCTCTTGATGCCGACTTCGTTGTTGAGCAGGTTGTCGGACGAGTAGCCGACGGGCTTCAAGTACTGGTCGCTGTTCTTGATGGTCGAGGAGTAGGGCGCAACGGCCTTGTACGTAATCGTGCTGCCGTCGATGCTGGTCCCGGTGCGATTGAACCCACCCGGACGGAACCCCTGAGAATACGTGTAGTACGCCATCAAGTCGGGCATGATGTGCCAGGTCAGATTGAAGCGCTGCTTGTTGCCGTTCTCGCTTTTGTGCAGGTTCATGCCGAAGCCGTAGGCAGCGGCACCCTTGGCGCCATACGGGGTGCCGTTGGCGACGTTCAGAATGCTCGAAGTCGCACTGAAGTACTCGGAGCCCTCTTCGTACTCGTCGTAGTGGAAGTGGCGGATGCCGTAGGTGGCGGTCAAAACCTTGGGAAGAATGTCGAAATCGAACGAACCGAAGAACGCGAGCTGCTTGTACCCGCGTTGCACATCCTCGCCGAAGGCGGTGTTGGTCCCTTCTCGTAACGACGGGTCGGTGGCGTAATAACCTGGAACCGGCCCCACCGCCTCGGTGCAATCCGGTCCGCCGGCCAGCGAAATCGCCAGATTCGCGGGCGTACACTGCGCGATCGGCATGTAGTTGAAGTTCATGTCGTCCTTGATGTTGAACTTCTCCCAGTAGGCGCCGAGCAATCCGCGAATGCGGTTGTCATCGGAGCTCTGAACGCGGATTTCATGACTTTGGTGGGTGTTCTCGACCTGGTCACGCCAGGATCCGACCGGTGCATAGCACGTGGTCGCCTTCTTGGACTGGAAGTAAGCGTAGCCTGCGCCCGCTCCGGAACAAGCGTAGTAGGAACCGTGTTTCGAGGTCATGTAGTTCGAATAGTCGGCCTGCTGATCGATGTGACGGACCATGTAGCTGCCGGTGTACACCATGCGCAGGTCGCCAAACGAGCCTATGTCGCCGGTCTTCCCGTTGAGGGTCCACGCCGTGCTCTCGTAATGGTCCTTGTCGAACTGGGGTTCGAACGCTGATATCTCGTTCTTGCCCAGGGCTTGGCCGTCCGGAGCGACGGATTCGGTGGTGAAGTAGCCGTTCGCCTGGAAGTTCTGGTAGTTCTGCTGAATCAGCACGTTCCAGTCATCGTTGATCTGGTACAGCGCCGAGAGGCGTCCGCCGCCGTAATCCACCGTGTTGAGATTGTTGCCGGTGACTCCGGCATTCGTCGCGATCGGATTACCCGGCGGGTAGGGCGCAGCCGGAACCTGGGTCGAGGGCACCTGAATGGTCCCCGGAACGTTGGAAATATAGCCGCCGCGATGATCGCTGAAAATGACCGCGCGCAGCGCGATTTTGTCGCCAATCGGTATGTTCAGCGTGGCATTCAAGTTGTTGTTCGGGTCGCCGCCGGCCGTCACGCCGTATCCGGCATTGACGTCCCCTTCGGTGACGCCCAGTTTCGGCTTGTTGGTGATGTAGCGAATGGCGCCGGCTTGGGAGCCGCCGCCGAACAAGGTGCCCTGCGGGCCTTCGAGGACTTCGACGCGCTCCATGTCGACCATGTAGACGTCGTTGTTGCGGGCCGGAAACTGCATGGACTGGTCATCGAGATACAGCGCCACGTTCGGGAAAGGCGCCGTGGTGGACTGCGACTGGTTGCCCGAGCCGCCGGAACTCAATCCGCGCATGAAAATGTTGCCGGTGCCGGGACCGTTGCCGCTGAACGTCACGTTGGGGGTGTATTTGAGCAAATCATCGAACGTCGTGACGTTGAGTTGCTTCAAGGACTCGCCCGTCATGGCCTGGATCGTGATGGGCACGTCCTGGATCGACTCCGTACGGCGCTGTGCCGTGACGGTGATTTCCTGGATACCCTCGGAATCGCTGGCGTCCGTCGCGGTCGCCGCGTACGAAAAAGCCACCGGCAGGCCGCTCAGTATCGCGGCTATCGCATAGGATAACTTCGGATTTGAATTCATATGTCCCATCCCTTCCCTTATATTTTTGATGTATCGCGCCAACGCCCCCCGACATTGCTTGCATTTTTTTCAAAGCACGACAATTCTTAACAGTTTTCGCGGGCCGCCACAACAGAAACAAGACTTTTGTTGCTTCAGTGCATCAGCCGATCGGCCCACAGCCCGTCCCGAGGCACCAGATCCCCCTTATTGTCAAAAAAATGCAACATTCGGGTGATAGGCAGCAAAAAGGCGGGCACCGTTGCCCGCCTTCCGTTCTACGGCTGCCGACCGATATCGGTCGCGCGGCCTTAGGCTACGATTAGAACTTGTAGCCGAACTTCACGCCCAATACCCGCGGCCGCAGCGGCACTTCCGATTTGATGAATTGCGCCGACGAGGTGAACACGCTGGCGTTCGAGTTGGACAGGTTCTGCCCGAACAACTGGGCGGTCCAATTGTCCTTCGACACCCCGAGCGCCGCGTCGTACGTCGTATACGACGGCATTTCGTAGCGCAGCAGCGTGGTCGTCGGAATGGCCACGTTGTCGCCGCTGGTGGCCGTATCCACCTGGTTGTACGAATGCCCGACGAAATTGCCGCCGAACGACAGGAAAGTCTTGTAGTCGTTGAACGTCATGTCGTACCGGCCGCGCAGATTGGCCTGCAGCGCCGGCGAGTTCGCCGGTTCGCCGCCCTCCGCGCCGAACGGGTTGGGGAACGGCTGTCCGTTCACCTCCGTGATGCACTGGCCGTTGGTCGGGCTGCCCGGAATGTTGCCCACGAGACATGGCGAGTTGGTCTGCTTCGAGTGATTGTAAGAACTCGATCCCTGCACCGTCAGGCCGTCGGTGACTCGCCCGATGAACTGCAGTTCGACACCGTGGATGGAATAGTTCGGGCCATTGGTGCCGAACGTGGTATTGCCGAGCGCCACCGGATTGAAGAACAGCACCTGCGTGTTGGTCCAGTCCATGTGGTACGCGGACACGTTGACCTGCAGGCGGTGATCGAAGAATTCGCTCTTCAAGCCGATCTCCTGGTTGGTCAGCGAGTCCGGCGCATACCCCGACGGCTTGGTGAACTGCGGATTGCCCGCCGCGTCCTTGGCGACGTTGCTGACGGTGCGGTTGAATGCGCCCGGCCGGAAGCCCTGCGAGTAGGTGTAGTACACCATGGTGTCCGGCGTCACGTGCCAAGTCAGGTTGCCGCGGCTCTTGAAGCCGTTGTAGGTCTTGCGCAGATTCGCCTGATCGATATTGTGCTGGCCGCCGACGCAGCCGCCGTTCGGCACGTCGACGCAGCCTTCACCGGTGCCGTACTGCGACCCGGTCTCGAACTCGCTGTACGTGTAGTACCGGGTACCGCCGGTGATGGTCAACACCTTCGGAATAAGGTCATAGTCCACCGACGCGAAGAACGCCGTCTGTTTGTAGCCGCGCTGCGCATCCTCGCCGAACGCGGTGGTGTCGCCGCGCACGCCGGGGTCGCTCGCAGTCGAACCGGGCGCCGTCGCCACGTTCGCCACGCAGGTGGGACCGCCGGCCAGCGCCGCCGTCAGATTCTCCGGCGTGCACGAGGGGATGGTCTTGTAGTTGAAGTTCATCACGTCGCGAATTTCGAAATTTTCCCAGTACGCGCCCACCAGTCCGCGAATGAATAAATCGTCCGGCGTACTCACCCGCAGCTCGTGGCTCTGATGGGTGTTGCGCACCGTGTCGTGCCACGACGTGACCGGCGAATAGCAGGTGGCCGGCCCCTTGCCCGCATTCAATGTGTCGCTGCCCGCCGGGCCCCCGGTGCACGAGTAGTAGAAGCCGCCCGCGCTGCGCGAGTAGTTGGTGTAATCGTCCTGCTGCTCGATGTGTCTATCCAGATAGGATCCGCTGTAGACGGCCTTCAGCGGTCCGATCTTGCCGTTGACCGTCAAGGCGGTATTTTCGTAGTGGTCCTTGTCGTACGCCGGAGAGAAGGCCGTAATCTGGTCCCTGCCCAAGGTCTGGCCGTCCGAGCCGGTGGGATACTGCGAGAAGTCGCCTTCCGAGTGCATGTCCTGGTAGCTTTGCGATATCAGGGCGTTCCAATCCTCGTTGATCTTGTACAGCGCGGACAGCCGGAACCCGGAATAGGTGACCGGGTTGAAGTTGTCCTGCGCGAGATTGAAGTTGTTGCCCACCGGGCTGCCCGGGGGAACGCCGAGGGAGCCGGCCCCAAGATCGGTGTTCTTACGGGTGAAGGTGCTCGGCACATTGTCGATATAGCCGCCGCGCTGATCGTCGTACACCACCGCGCGCACCGCCAGAGTGTCCGCGATCAGGGGCAGGTTCAACGTCGCATTGACGCTGCTGTTGTTGTCGCCGCCGGCCGTGGTGCCGTAGCTCGCTTCCACATTGCCTTCGGTCACGTCGAGCTTGGGTTTGTTGGTGATGTAACGCACGGCGCCGGCCTCGGCGCCGCCGCCGAACAGCGTGCCCTGCGGGCCCTCCAGCACCTCGAGACGCTCCATATCGACCATGTAGATGTCGAGGTTGCGCGCGGGAAACTGCATGGACTCATCGTCCAAGTACACCGCCACGTTCGGGAACGGCGCGATGGTGGCGCTCGACTGGCCGCCGGCGAAGCCGGTGCTCAGGCCGCGCATGTAGATATTGCCCTGGCCGGGACCGTTCGTCGGGAAGGTCACGTTCGGCAGATACTTGACCACGTCGTCGAAGGTCGAGAGGCTCAGATCCTTCAACTGGCTCCCGGTGATCGCCTGAATCGTGATCGGCACGTTCTGGATCGACTCGTCGCGCCGCTGCGCGGTCACGGTGATCTCTTGAATGCTGTCGGAATCGCTAGCGTCGAGCGCGTCGGCCGCGTACGACAATCCCATCGGTGCGCCGCTCAATATGGCTGCGATCGCATACGACAGTTTCGAATTTGAATTCATGGTCGCTCTGTTTCCTTTGAAAATCGTTCAATGAGACATGCCCGATGCGTCAGTTGTTGCCTGGGCGCATCAAAAAGGGCTCGGCCCCGGCGCGACAGTTGCAATAAACATACAAATGACGCGGCGCGGAAATCGAGCCGGGATTCAAACACTTCTGCGTGACAGAACCGTGACGCTCGGGACGCGCGCGTTCCGGCCATCGGACAGCCTCCTGGTCTGATATTGTTTCGCCCCCCAAACCATCCCGACGCTAGAACCCATGATCAAAATCACCGAACCCGCGCGCTCCATCGACGTAGTCCTGGAAACCGACGTACTGGTGGTCGGCAGCGGTCCTGGCGGTCTCGCGGCAGCGCTCGCCGCGGCCCGTGCCGGCGCTCGAACCTCGCTCATCGACCGCAATGGCTGCTTCGGCGGCAACATCACCCAGGTAGGGGTCGAAGGCTTCGCCTGGTACCGTCACGAACTCACTGTCGACTGCGAAGGCATCGGCATCGAATTCGAGCAGCGTGCGAAAGCCATGGGTGCCGCCAGTCCGGAACCGCAATCCTTGAGCAGCGCCCTCGACGCCGAGATGTTCAAGTGGGTGGCCGATGTGTTCGTGGAAGAGGCCGGCATCACGCCGCTGCTGCATCGCCTGTGCGTGGCGCCGATCATGGAGAACGGCGTCATTCGCGGCGTCATCACCGAAAGCAAAGCCGGCCGCGAGGCCATCCTCGCCAAGCGCGTCATCGATGCGACGGGGGATGCCGACATCGCCACCCGCGCCGGCGCGCCCGTGCACAAGTCGCCCAAGCAGGACATGATGGCCGTGTCCGTCATGTTCTCCATGAACGGCGTCAACAAGCAGCGATTCATCGAGGCGGTGAAAGCCGATCCGCAGACCTATGCCGACTGGTCGGGCAACGGCGAATGGGACTATGAGACCACGGGGAAGGAGGACCAGCTGTTCTCGCCGTTCCTGCGCAAGCCGTTCCAGCAGGCGCTCGCCGCCGGCATCATTCCGGCGAGTCTCAAGACCATCGCCGGCACCTGGGGCACCGTCACGGACCAAGGCGATCTGACCTACCTGAACCTGGTGCACGTACCGGAAATCGACGGCACCGATCCGACCGACTTGACCATCGGCGAGATGCGCGGCCGGCGCGAGGCCATCCATGCGCTCGAGGCGCTGCGCGGCTTCATGCCGGGTTGCGAGGATGCGAAGCTGCGCAACTTCGGCATGACGCTCGGTATCCGCGATACGCGCAAGATCGATGCGCTCTACAATCTCACGGGTACCGATGTGCGCGGACAGGCTCGCTTCGACGACGCCATCGGCATCTTCCCCGAATTCATCGACGGCTACGGCATCCTGATCCTGCCGACCACGGGCCGCTATTGGCACGTCCCCTACCGGGCCCTGGTGCCCAAGGGCGTGGGCAACCTGCTGGTCGCGGGACGCTGCATTGGCGGCGATAAGATCTCGCACGCCTCCGCCCGCAACATGATGTGCTGTGCCGTGAGCGGCCAGGGCGCCGGCGTCGCGGCGGCCATCTCGCTGCAGCGGGACGAACCGCTCGATCGCCTGAACATCGCTGCCGTGCAGAAGGAGCTCGCTCGCCAGGGTGCCCGCGTTCAGTGAGTCAAATCGCGGCGGGATCCGCGGCGATTCGCGGCGGCGGCGCCTCGCCGCTGCGCTGGTGGGTGCTGGTGCTGGCCGCGATCGCCGTGTCGAGCAGCTACTACGAATCCGACGTGATCGGCCCCATCGCCGATCTGCTGCATCGGCAGCGCGGCTTCGGTCAGTCGCAGCTGGGCATGCTGAACGGCGTCATCAGCATTCCCAACGTGGCGCTCGCGCTGCTGAACGGCATTCTGATCGATCGTTTCGGTCCCGCGCGCGTCGCGCTCTGGTCGGCGGCCATCGGCGTACTCGGCGCGGCGCTCACCGCCCTCGGCAGTCCCTACCCGCTGATGGTGCTCGGCCGCTTCATCTTCGGCATCAGCGAAGGCGCGATTTTCATTGCGCTCGTGGCCGCACTGGCGCAGTGGTTCTCGCGCAGCGGCATCGCGCTCGCGACGGCATTGTATTTGAGCCTTGCGCGCGTCGGCTCGTATGCGGTGGACACCTCGACGGCATGGGCGCACCCGCTGTACGAGCGAGGCTGGCAAGCGCCGCTGTGGCTCGGCACCGCCGTCACGGTGGCGGGCTTCGCGGCGGCCGCGCTGTTCTACCGGCTGGATCGCCGGCAGCGGCCGGGCGCGCGGTCCGATGACCGTCGCGCGAGGGAACGTGTCGATTGGGCCGGGGTGCTGAGATTCGATCGTTCTTATTGGTACATCCTTGGGCTGCACGTGCTCTACGCCGCCGTGTTCTTCCCGTTTCGCACCACCTACGCCATCGAGTACTTCCAGCATGTCAAAGGCCTGACGCTGCAACAGGCGGGCCTCGCCAACAGTTGGGTGTTCTTCGCGGCGATCTTCGCCACCCCGTTCTTCGGCTTGCTCGCCGATCGGATCGGCCACCGCGCATTGATGCTGGTCTTCGGCGCCCTGCTGCTGCCCGTGACCTTCATCGTGCTGGGGCTGACCAACCTCAATCTATGGGTGTCGACCGTCATGATGGGGATCAGTTTCTCGCTGGTGCCTGCGGTCATCTGGCCGGCCACGACGCTGATCGTCGAGCCGCGGCGCCTCGGCACGGCGCTGGGTCTCATCACGCTCATCCAGGCGTTGGGCATGGCCGCATCGAACCTCGCCGCGGGTTGGATCGCCGACATGACGGGCGCCGGCGCCGACAACCCCGGGGGCTACGCCGGCATGCTGTGGTTCTTCTTCCTGCTGAGCCTCACCGCACTGGCCTCGGCCTTGCTGCTGTGGCGCCGTGAAAGGAGCCCGGAAGGCCATGGATTGGAAGTCGCGGTAGGCTGAGTCCTCTATGGTTTCTCGAGCGCCTCGAGTTCGTCCAGGTGCGGCCGACGATACGCGCATCGAGCGCCAGCAGACAGGCATCGATATCGGGCAGTTCGGGCATTACTTGCGAATTGGGATGTCGATATAGCTGTCGCCGTACCAGCGGATCTTGAGGGGAATCTGGGCGTCGGCGATGGACTCCTCGCTCACGTCGTCCCCGGTTCCATAATTGATCTCTCGGTCGGGCCGCTTGCCCACGCCGAGCACCATCACCAGCCGGCTGCCCGCGCGCAGGCGACGGCCGATCGGCCGCTCGCTGGTGAAGGTCAGCGTTTGACGTTCCCCGGCTTTCAGCAAACGACGATGCACGCGGTCGGCCGCATAACTTGCACGCAATTCGTAGGACGGACTGAACAGGCGGATGTAGTCGCCGCCCGCGGTGCGTTCGTAGAGCATGATCTCGAGATCCACATCCATCTTGTTCAGCGTCAAATCAAGATGCGCCGAGAACTCGCCGTTGAAGTCGGTCGCGCTCGTCAATGGCGGCCCCATGAATATCATCCCATTGCGGGACTCAGGCAGTTTGCCGACCAGATCGGGCGCGGGCGTCCAGCCGGCATCGCTGCGATCGGCGTAGCTCACCGTTTGTCGGATGAACCGGACCTTCGCCGGCTTCTGCCGCGTGAGCGTGTGGCGCCCGCCGGCCGCGTTTGTGTCCAAATAATACCGGATCGCGCCCTGGCTCATCTCCCCGAGCGACGCGGCGTGGCGCCATTCATTCGCCCCCGCGACCTCGTAGTTGACGCGGCCGCTCAGCAAAGACGGCGTCGCGGCACCCTTGAGAACGTGGTCGAACCATTGGTAGCGCAACTCGCGAACATCGATGACCGCGGCGGCATCGACAGGATAGCCGCGCAACACCGGCAACGGTCCGTGCTGCAGGGCGCCGTCGTCGTACGGGCCGATGAGCAACGTGTGGTCGGCGTGCGGGTTGTATCGAAGATGCTGGGTAAAGTAATGGAGCGCGCCGGGCTCGCTCGCGGCGTAATAGCCGGTGATGGTCAACACCGGGATGTTGATCTGCGCAAAGTCCTTTTCATAGGGCGCCATTTTTTGCCAATACAAATCGTAGCTCGGATGGTTGAGCCAGCGAATGAAAATCGGGTTCGGCACACCGAACAGGCGCCCCACGTCGCGGTATCGAGCGCCGCGCTTGTACCACTTCTGGTCGAACGCGAGCCATGTCGCCGGATCGTTCAAACCGTTCGCCGCCGCGGCCTTCGGATCGATGTACGAGAGCGACCAGCGGAACGCCGAGTTCCGAAACACATTGCCCACCATCGGATAATCGACGCCGGGAGCGGTGGGCGCCGCAGTGGCAATGGCCTTGAGCGCGGGCGGCACGTGCTTCGCGGCAGCCCACGGGGTATAGCCGCCGTACCCCTCGCCGTACATCGCAACCCGGCCATCGCTCCATGACTGCCGTGCAATCCAGTCGATCACGGCGCGTGCATCGCTGCCGTCGTGCTGATAGGGAACGACATCGAGCCGATTGCCGTGCGTGCCGCGGACATGGGCCACGACTCCCACATAGCCCCGGGACGCGGATTCCATGGCGGAGTTCTGCGATTCCTCGATGTTGAACTCGAGCAGGGTCGGCAACGGCTTGGCGGCGTTCTTCGGCCGAATGACCTGGGCAAAGAGGTCTGCGCCATCCCGGGTCCTTATGGTGACGTCGGCGTCGGTCGCGTACCGGCGGCGATCGTCTTCGCTGTCGAGCGACCCCGCGATGGGACCAAAGCTGCGGTACGCGTCGAACGCAAGATAGGTCCATATCAGCTGTACCGCTTCGGGCTGGTCCAAGCCATCCTTGCCCCGCAGGTCGTTGAACGATTTTTGCAGGGCATCGAGAAAGACGCCGGGCGCAGTGCCGAGCCAGCGCGTGACCACGTACGCGTCCTGATCGTTCAGGCGCGCGATCGCGTCGTGAAATGAGATCGCGAAACTCTTGGCGAACGGCACTCGATCCTCGGACTCCATCGCCTTGGCATGGGCATAGATGTCGTAGATCAGGCCCCGGCCGATCGGCCGCTGCGGATCCGTCTGGCGCCGCCGATCGCGCAGCGACTCGCGCGACACGTCCGCGGCCGAATAGCTGCCGGCGACCAGCTGAATCGCCGACAAATTCGCGAGGTAGCGATCCGCATCGGGATCCTGGTAGACGGGCAGCAGACGCTCCGCCAGATCGCGCATGACGGCAGGCGTCGCGGGGTCGCCGGCGACGGCCGGCGGATGAAACTCGAACTCCGGCGAGTCCGCCCAACACGGCAATGCCGCCCAGCACAGACACGCCAACGCGGTCATCAAGCCGCGCCCCATCGCGGATCGCGTCCGCAGCGCAGTCCCTGCCGCATTCCCCCTCGTCGAACACGCGCTCATTCGCGGTCTCCCGGCACATTCTTGACCAGGTGCAAGACGTTGGAAAACAGGCGATGCGCATCGCCGACGCCGCCGATGTGAATGACGCCGGTATGCTGCAGTTCGTCGGCGAACACTTCGATCACCAGCTGCAGTACGTCGTGATCGAGCGATCCCAGCGTGCCGTCGATCAACACCCACGGGGGCACCTGAATCAGCACCCGGGTAAAGGCCAGACATAGTTGCTCATCCTGACTCAGCTCCCGATCCCAACGCCGGGTCTCATCCAGCAAAGGCGCGAGACGCTCCAGGCCGAGACGGTAGAGCGACCGCGCGAACACCTGCGTGTCGAAGCTCTCCGCCTTCATGGGATAGGCGAGAACCTCGCGCAGCGTGCCGCGCGGCATGTAGGGCGCACCGCGCGGCAGGTAGAATATCTGCTCGCCCCGCGGACGGCTGATATGCCCCGCGCCCCACGGCCACAATCCCGCCAATGCGCGAAACAGCTGCGTTTTCCCGGTGCCCGGCGCACCGAGTATGATGACCCGCTCGCCGGTCTTTACGAGGGCCTTCTTCTCCTTGAGCATGTCGGCGTTCGCGGAAGACACGATTTCGAGCCCCTCGAGCCGTATTTGCCCGGTGTCGCCTTCGATATACGTGATGCGGCTTTCAAAGCCCTGCGGTTCGTGGGTGGTGCTGAGGGCGTGCCGAAAATCCGCCACGCGCAGCAACGCCGCACGCCAGTCGGCAATGGCGCTGAAGTTGTCGATGAACCAGCGCAGCGAGGACTGCGCCTGGGTGAACGCGCCCGCCGCCATCATCAACCCGCCGAAGGACACCTTTCCCGTGAAATACAGCGGCGCGGCGACCAGTATGGGTGCGACGGTCGTGACCCAGCCGAAGCCTGCGGTCACCCACGTGAGATTCGTGTGGCCCATCACGATGCGGCGGGTGGCGGACAAGACGTTGTCCAAGTGCAGTTCGATGCGCCGTTTCTCGTCCGCCTCCCCTTCCGCGAGCGCGATGTCGTCCACATGCTCGTTGACGCGCACCAGCGAGAAACGCAAATCGGCCTCGCGCGCGTAACGCTCCGCGTTGCGGCTGATGAGACTTCGTCCCACCCGGTAGCTGAGGAGCGACCCGGCAAACGCGTACAGGATGGCCGCCCAGACCATGAACCCTGGAATCGTATAATCATGGTCGCCGATGCGAACCACGAAACCGCTCGACAGCACCCACAGTACGCCGGCGAACGTGCCGAACAGGATCGATGCCTGCAGCAGCCCGGTGCCCAGATCGGCCGACAGTTCGCACAGCTTGCGCGCGTCCTCGTGAATGCGCTGATCCGGATTGACACCCATGTTGCCCGAATTGGCCAGCCAGAACGCGCGGCGCGGCATCATCCAGTCCTCGAGCAGGCTGCGGACCAGCCCCTCGCGCATCCGCAGCTCCATCGTTTCGACCAGCCATCGCTGCAGGACATTGAGCGCGAGCAGAAATCCCGCGATCAAGAAGAACACGCCGAGCTGGAACAGGAAGTCGTGCAAGTCGCGGCGCGACAACGCATCGAAGAACGGTTTGTTCCAGCGATTGAGGCGAATCTGGCCGTAGGCCGTCGCGATCACGACCAGAATGACGGTGGCCACCAGAAACAGCAGCTTCTTGCCCACCGGCGAAGCCAATACCGCACGGACGATCAATCCCAATTGCCGCAGGAGACCTGATTCGGCGGTTTCAGCCCCGGATTCGCTGGCGCCGCCCTCTGTTGGACGATCTGTCACTTAAGCTATGCACTCCCCTCGCGTAGGTGAGTCAGGATAACAGCTGGGGCGGGCGCTAACGACGGGTCGTGCAGAGGACTCGTGCAGGAGTCTTCGGAATGACCACCGAGTCGGTGCCGAAGTCCGTGCACGGAGTGCCGTCGATCGTCACGCTGGCCAGCGGACCGGCCAGCGGCGGGCGCAAGATCAATCTGGCCGTGATCCCGGCGCCCACCTGGAATTGCAGCGTATGCGAATCGATTTTGCGCAATGAATAGCTCAGATCGCCGTACAGCGTCGGCATGGCGTCCACGCTCACCCCTTGGCCTTCGATCCATTCGGGCGCGAGGCCCGCCGCCACGATCAGCGAGCGATCCGTCTCGCGCTCATAGGCGAACAAGGCGCGTACGGCGAGCACATATTCGCCGGCGATCCAAGTGTGCGGCAGATCGCCGACGTGAGCCGGCGCGTCGGGATCGCGCCACGCAATCTCGGGCCATTGATTCCAGGGTGGTGGACGCCGGTCGGACAAAAAGAACCGCAGCAGCTCGAGCGCGGCGTCACGGCGCTCCATTCGCACCAGCGCGCCGATGATGCGAATCTCGTACGGCGTGTAATTCGACCAATCCACGGCGCCGCTGCGCTTGGCGCGCCAGTCGGCGAGATACTTGTCGAAGGTGCGCTCCACCGCCGCACGGTCCAGCGATGGGGGTATGTCGAGCAGGTAGATGGCGTTGGCCGTCGCCGTGGGGTCGAAATCCGCCCATTCGATGCTGCCGGGAATGTAATCGAGCTTGCGCTCGGCCCGGGTGGTCGCAATGGACGCGAATAGCGCCGCCGCGAAGCGTGTCGTCACCGCCTCCCATCGATTCACGAGTCCATCGAGGCCCAGTTCGCGCGCCAGGCCCACGGCATCGCGCAGGCCTCGCAGCGCCCAGAAATCGTCCCAGTACGAATGCACGGGCTGCGCAAGATAGCCTTCGTGGCTGACGGAAATCGGCAACAGACCGGTGGCATCGAGCAGACCCTCGATGCAGCCGGCCGCGCGCTCGACGAACGTCCAGCAGTCCCGGAGGAAGGCTGAATCCCCGGTGAAGCGATGGTAGTCGGCGATCAATGCGATCAATTGCCCATGGCTGTCGTGTTCCACCAGCCAATCCACCCCCTCGCGGTCGACGCAGCACGGCACGAAACCGTCGGCGCGCTGGTGCGGCGCGTACCAGCGAATGAATTCCCGCACCTCGCGCCCATGTCCCATGCGCAGCAGCGCCGCGCTCATCATCGCGCCGTCGCGAATCCACGACCGGGTGTAACGCCGCGGTCCGGGCTGCAGCGCCGGACCCGAGCGGGTCACGAGAATGTGCGCCGCGGCGGTGAGCGCGGCCCGTATCGCATCGCCGATCCAGCCATTGCCCGACCACTGAGACACCGCGAACTGCCGGCTCCAGTCGAATCTCGGCTCATCGGGCACACGTGCCGCGGCCGGCGGCACGTGGCTCACCACCCTCTCCTCGGTCGCGTGCGCCTGAGCGGACAGGTCGAAGGCGAGCGCGCCGGTGGCGAAGCCGAACTCGTCATGCACCTCATGCGTCGCCGGCAGCGTACCGGCAGCGAGTTGGAACGCCATGATTCCGGCATCGAACGTCATCGCCCCGAAACCCGTGGGCTCGGTGTCGGGCACGATGCGCGCGGCGCGGTTGATGGACACCGCCCCGTCACGCCACTCCAAATCGGTGAGCGAACTCACTCCACCCAGTCCGCGGAAGCTCTGCCACGGCGGGGTGACCTGAAATGGACGCAGCAGCACGAACAGTCGAGCCGACAATTCGCCGGCCGTGAGGTTCTCGAGCCGATAGCGCACGCGCACCACGCCGCTGTCGGTGATTTCGCCCTGAATGGTCAGACGCCAATCGCTGGTTTCCCAGATCACGGACGGTACCGGCATCCATCCGTCGAGCAACTCCTGCCGTCCGGCGACTTGAGCCCAGGTGAACAGTTTGCCGCCGACCTGCAGCATGGGCTCGATCGAGAACGAGCCCTGACTGACCTCGACCATGCCATCGGCATTCATCAGTGCGCACTGGACGCCGTGCGACGTGCCGATCGGCGTCCACACGGTCTGCTCCCGGTGCAACCAGCGCGGATGCCAGCCGCGCGGCTCGGCGCGGGCCAGGTTGTACCAAAAGGCGTCGATGGAGCGGGAAAATTCGAACGACTGCAGATGCAGGGCAGCGCCGCCGCAGGGCTCGGGGAACTCCAGACGCAGAAATCGGACGTGGGTGCCGGGTAGATACAAGTAGCTATGCGCACCCCCCGCGGTCGCCGCGACGTAGAGCGTGTTCCAACGCCGGCCGCTGTTCGAGCCGCGCAATCGAAAGCCGCCCGCCGGGGCGGCGCCCAACCAGTCGATGACGAGGCCGCCCAGCCTCCGCGGTTGGATCATATCGACCACGATCCAAGGGCGCAGGTCGTCCGCTCGAGGCTTCCAGCCCGGCCCCGCCAGGGCGCGCGACGCGTCGAACCCAGGCTGCACGCTCGAGGCGCTCGCCGTTGGAGGTTCGGCGGCCAGGCTGTCCTCGATCTGCAAATCGGCGATCCACAGCGTGCCCTGCGCCGCTGCGCTCGAGACCACCGCGATCTCCATGGAGCCCAGCTGCGAAATGCCGCCGCTGCCCGCCGGACCCCAGGCAAACTCGATGTCGCGGCTCTCGATGACCATGCGCTTCCAGCGTGCCGGCGGCGACAGATCCTTGATCACGTGCCGCCACACATTGCGCCCCGAGGGGTCCGCGAGTTTCAATTCCAATTGAATCGCGGCGCCGCGACCGCGCACGCGGAAACGCACGGTGTACTCCTCGGGCATCGAGCGCATGCGAACCTGTTTGGCGACGACGAAGCCGCCGCCGCGATTGAAACGGAAATTCATTTGCAGCGCCGTCGATCGCCCCGCGGGCACCGCGGACAGCTCGAGTGTCGCGTCGCCGGAGACGGTGGGCTGCCAGTCCGGGGCCGCGGAATCCGCCGCGCCGGCGCTTTTCTTCTGGGTCATGAGGTCACTGCACCACGAACGGCCGCGCTATTCGCCGCCACCGGATGCCGTCACCTTACCACGCGCCGCCGTGCTGCGCGTCGCCGCCGATCTGCTCAAACTGCAGCGCATCAGCTACACCACCGGTACGACCACCATCCTGCAATTGATCGACGCCGAGCGCAGCTACGCGCAAGCTCGCCTCGGAAGCGTCAATGCCGACATGCAGCAGCTGGAGGACACCGTGGACCTGTTCGTCGCGCTCGGCGGCGGTTGGTGGAACACCGCCGTCGCAACGCCGCTCTGACGGCAGGACCAATCTACGCTCAGCTCCCCGTTTGCGTCCGCCAACCCGGTGTCCCTGGACTGGAGATTTGGGGAGAGTACGGCTCGTACGCCAAGGTGCGCGATGCGATCGTCGAAGCGGGCGCGGAGTTTGGCCTGCGGGCGGTGGGTGGCCGCGCCTACCCGACGAATACGCTCGAGTCCGGATGGATTCCGGATCCGCTGCCGGCGGTCTACACGGGGGAGTCGCTGCGCAAATACCGCGAGTGGCTGCCGGCGGACAGCGCCGAGGCGCGCAACGCGATCGCCGGAAGTTTCGTCTCGGAGAATATCGAGGATTATTATCTCACGCCCTGGGAAATTGGCTATACACGTAGGTCTGCGGCTCCTCGTAGCCCGCAGCCGCCAAACGCTGTTCGATGCCCCGCTGAGTTTCCGCATCGACATTGAGTGCTATGTGATGAAACGGCGATGGAGGCATCTGCGGGCCGAATGGCTGGAGCTGTCGAGCGCCCAATGCAATCGAAGCCGGTAGTCGTGAGACCGGCGTTCATTCCGGTCCGCAGATGTCCGGTAGTTGCGCAAGAGTGCTACATGTAGCACAATGCTGGAATGAAACAAGCTGGAATACGTGAAGCCCGGCAGAACCTGTCCGCCCTGATTGCCGAGGTTCGAAAAGGGCATGAAATCACGATCACGGATCGAGGCAAGGCCGTCGCGCGACTGGTACCACCCCGTCCTGCGAAGGCGAAGCCTTTCCGGGGTCGTGTTGAATTTCGACGGGAGATGCCACGGTTGGCAACCCCGCTGTCGTCTGCCATTTTTGATGACAGAACCGAGCGAAGCTGAAGAAACGGAGCCGCCCGAGATCGCGCTATACATCGATTCCAGCGCCTTGGCGAAGCTTTACGTACCCGAAGCCGAAAGCGATAGGCTCGATGCGTTTCTGCGTGGCAAACTCGATCTGATGATCTCGGAACTCGCGATCACAGAGGTGCTTTCGGCGGTCGCGCGCAGAAAGCGCGAGGGGGAGTTGAAACCAGAACTGGCCAACCGTATCCGTGACGCAGTGCTCGCAGACGCAGACTCTGGCTCGTTCGCTCGGTTGCATTTGGACCCCGCAGTACACCGAGTGGCGGAACGCCTTCTGCTCGCCACGGACTCAGTGCATTTGCGCACGCTCGACGCGTTACATCTCGCACTGGCATTCTCGGGTGCGGCGACTCACGTCCTGACGTTCGACCGCCGGATGCGAGAAGCGGCACTTCAGTCGGGCCTGAACGTGATCGACCTGTAGCCGATTCTCGGGCACATCGGGAACGGTGGTGAGCGGCAACCTATACGTCTGTCCCATTTGTATGTCCCTGGCACCTGTCTTTCCCGCCGGGAATCGAACGGTGGCATCCTCATCATATGAGATGAGCCCGTGTCGATTGGCCAGTCTGGCCGTCGCGCATAAAAGCGACGAGGCGCTCGCCGAAGTGAAATAGAATTCGCCAATGCCAATAGACATTGACGCATCCAGTGATGCCACGCCCCTCGCTCACCTGCAACAGATCTTCGACGCTCCTCTGCACCGTGCGGCACAGCAGCTGATCGACCTCGGCGGCGTGTCCGACGTGCGTGTCCTGCAAGGCGGCCGCGTAGTGACAGGGATCGCGGGCGGCCGCCAGCGCGTCTATATTCAATATCAACGCGCCGATGCCCTAACCTTCGAGGGCGAGTGCAGTTGCGGCGAGCGCAGTCCCTGCGTACATGTTGCGGCGGTGGTGATGACTGCGGGCAAAATCTTGGGCGTACCCGCGGACAATCGTCTCAGAGGCACGGTTCCTTTGGCACCACCGCCGACGCATGCCGTGGAGCGAAGCCCGCCCCTGCGACAGGCGCTCTGCTACCTCATCGAGCCCACCGCCAGCCCAGGACTCCGTCTTTCCATCTGGGTGACCCAGACCTTGATGGCCAGCAGGCACGTTCAAACCGGAGCTTACCCATTCGCCCCACGAACCTCCGATGGGAGGCGGGACTATCCCCGTTATGTCGACGTGTGCGACCGGGACATCCTTGAGGCGCTCACGTCGCGCCAATTCGACGGTCCGTGGGAACTGACGGGCGCAGCCGGATTCGACCTGCTGCAACGAACACTCGCCACGGGACGTGCCTTCTGGCGCTCGCTCCCGGGTGAGGCTTCGGCTGAAGGTACGGCATCCCTTCAAGAGTTACCGCCGCGTCAGGGTGCAACCTCGCTTTGGCATGAAGCGCTGCGCGCGAGTGCCGCGCGGGAAGTGCGCTTCGCATGGCAGGTCCTGCCGAATGGTGATCAGCAGTTGAGTTGCGACACTCCCGAAGCACTCGATTTACTGTTGGCTCTCGAGCCCGCGGTGTACGTTGCGGCATCCGGCAGCTGCGGTCCGCTCGAGCTCTCATACCCCTTGGATCTGCTGCGCCAGTACTGGAATCGACCGGCCATCGACCCGGCACAGGTTCCGACCATCAACGCGGACCTCGCCGGCGACTCGCGCGCCAGTCGCTTCCCCCGACTGCGCAGCGTGACGCTGCAGCGGCGAGCGCTGTCCTCACTCCGAGCCCAGCTGGTGCTCAGCGCTGTCCCGCAGGCGATTCTGCATTTTGTCTATAACGACGTGGCCGTGGACAGCGGCACACTGCGCACCGAAGAGTCAGTACGCCAATGGGACGGCGAGGTGGTCCATGAAATCGCGCGCGACCTCGACGTGGAGCGCCAATTGCGCGCGCAGCTGCAACGCTTTCTGAACACGCCGCGGGATGGCGCAGCGTGGCTCGCATTCATGATGAACGGCGTGCCAGCCCTGCAAGCCCTGGGATGGCAGATCATCGTTCATCCGGACTTTCCCTACCGGATCGCGGCGGCGGAGGATTGGTACGCGGATTTACAGACGACGCCGCATCGTCCGCGGGGCACGAACTCCTCGCGCGAATGGTTCGACCTGCGGCTCGGCGTCAGGGTGGACGGCCAGGCCGTCAACTTGCTGCCGGCGTTGGTCAGTTATCTCCAGGGCGCGGGACGAGAACCGGCAGGACAACACGATGCCCTCAGCTTGGCCATCGCTGGACACCTCCTGGTACGCCTGGAGCACGGCCGCTATCTGCCGGTGCCGTTGGCACGCATCCAGCGCATTGCCGACACGCTGGTGGAATTGTACGATCAGGATGGTTTGAACGAGCATCACGCGTTGACTCTGCCGGCCGCTCAAGCCGGCCGGCTCGCGCAATTCGCGCTCGAGCCGAACGCGCCCGCGTTGCAATCCGATGATCCGACGCGCTTAAGCCTCATCGACGCGGTCAAGGATTTTTCCCACATCGAACCGCTGGCCGCCCCGGCGCATTTTCCAGCCGCCTTGCGGCCCTACCAGGAATACGGCCTCGGCTGGCTGCAGTTTCTGCGCCGCAACGGCCTGGGCGGCATCCTCGCCGACGACATGGGGTTGGGAAAGACCGTGCAGACGCTGGCGCATCTCGTCATCGAGAAGCAGCGGGGTCGCTTGCGCAAACCCTCGCTGATCGTGGCGCCGGTCAGTGTGCTTAGGCATTGGCAGCAGGAGATCCGCCGCTTCGCGCCCGAGCTCACGCTGTTGGTCCTGCACGGTGCAAAGCGCAAGGAGCGGTTCGCGTCCATCGGCGCCGCCGACGTGATCCTCATCGGCTATCCGCTGTTGCTGGTGGACGGCGACATGCTGCTGGAGCGCGACTTCAGTTTCGTCATCCTCGACGAGGCGCAGACCATCAAAAATCCGCAGGCCAAAGTATCGCAGGTGGCGCAGGCGCTGCGCGCCGAGCACCGGCTGTGCCTCACCGGAACTCCCATGGAGAATCATCTCGGCGACCTGTGGTCGCTGTTCAACTTCGTGCAGCCCGGCCTGCTCGGCGAGCGCCGGCAATTTCAACGGCTGTACCGCACGCCCATCGAAAACGGCGGCGACGTCAAGCGCGCCGCGGCGCTCAGCCGCCGCGTGCAACCCTTCCTGTTGAGGCGGACCAAGGATGCGGTGGCGCGTGATCTGCCGCCGAAAGTGCAAATCGTCGAGGCCATCGAACTCGATGAAAGACAGCGCGACTTCTACGACGGCATCCGCTTGAGTGTGCACCGGCGAGTGCGCGAGGCCATCGAGCAGCAGGGCCTGGCTCGTAGCCACCTCACCGTGCTCAACGCCCTGCTGAAGTTACGTCAGGCCTGTTGCGACCCGCGGCTGGTCGATGCGGACGCGCCAACCCAGCTCATTCCGTCGGCCAAGCTCGACTGGCTGTCGAGCGCGTTGCCTGAGCTGATCGGCGAGGGCCGGCGAATTCTACTGTTCTCGCAATTCACGTCCATGCTGAGCCTCATCGAAACGCGGGTGAACGAGTTGTCCATTCCCTACTGCCTGCTGACCGGCGAGACCCGGCACCGCAGCGAACTGGTGGAACGCTTTCAAGCGGGTGGCGTACCGCTGTTTCTCATCAGCCTCAAAGCCGGCGGCACCGGGTTGAATCTCACCGCCGCGGATACCGTCATTCACTACGACCCCTGGTGGAATCCCGCCGTCGAAGCGCAGGCCACCGATCGGGTGCACCGCATCGGCCAGGACAAACCGGTATTCGTGTACAAGCTGATTGCCCAGGGCACGGTCGAAGAGAAAATCATGCAACTGCAGGCCGACAAACACGCGCTGGTGACGCAGTTGTACACGGAGAAGAGTACATCCGGATCGCAGCTGAGCCCGGCCGACGTGGAAGCGTTGTTCGCGCCATGATCGATGATACTGCCCCATGACCATCGACATCGCACTACAAACCCAGATCGACACGCAAATCCTCGAACAAGGCGCCTTCGTTCCCCTCGAGTTCCTTCTGGATTCCGGGCGCCTGATCCACGGCGACTACGAAGGCTGGCGCCGCCGCGAAATCGATTCTCTCGACGAGGTGCTCATGGGCAGCCCGGAGAAGATCCGCACCCAGCTCGAGTCCGCCGCCGGCTACGCACTCAGCATCGGTCTCCTCGAAACGCCCCAGACCTTTTACGCCTGGATTTCGGGAGCAATCGATCACGGCGACGAACCGCTGCGGATCAGTGCCGACGCGCGGCTGCAGCGGCTCATTGGGAGCCGCTACGTGCCGGCGCAGACCGCGCCGCAATTGGATCTATTCTTCGACAATCCCGTGGTGGCGCTGACCAACGGCATCGTGCGTTCGCTATTCGCCCGCAACATGCGCGACACCCAACGGCAATTGGACCGGCTGTACGCACAGGCACCCAACCACGCGGAACTCGCCGCCTTCGACCGATTGCTGGCCGCACTCGGACACCTGGACCGCCCCATCGATGATCCACGGCAGGAATTGGAATTTCTGCTGGACATCACGCCGGCCGCCAAGCGCCTGTTGGGTTGGGAGGCGCGAGACCTGCTCGCGCCTCTGTGGCGGCAGCTCGCCCAAGCGCTGGACAGCCAGGCCTTCTCGATCGCCGAACCGAACCTGCACCGCAGTTTCGCCCTCGTGCAGGCGCAGGATTGGCCCGGCGCCAGCGACGCCGTACGCCGTGAACCGCAATGGTGGCTGCACGTGCCGCTATGCCTGCGCCTCGCGCAAAGCAGCTTCTATCAACAGCGCCGCAGCGACGCGCTGCAAGCCTGGTTCCATGCGTGCTGGCGCGCGCCGGACCAGGCCGCCGCCGCGCTCGACAATCGCCGGCAACCCGACACAGGCATCAGCGCGCTGTGGCAGCGGTTCGTCGATTCCGAAGAAGAGCTGTCGCCCGGCGGCGCCGCTGCGGAACCCGTGCTTACGGCCGCCGATTTTCCCGCCTGGTTGCTGCTGCGCGAGCCCGGTCTCAATCGGCAGCTCGGCATCGATCTGGCCACCAGCGACACGTCGGCCGAGGAGGCCTATCGCACGGTGCATCGGTGGATCGATGCGCGTCGGGGCAATCGCAGCGAGGACGAGTTGGCGCTGCGCAAGACGCTGCAAGCCCATCACCCGGTCCTGTTCCAGTATTTGAAACGCAGCGCAAGCCGCCTTCTGCGATCATGAGTGCGGCCGCTTCACCGTGTGCACTGATCGCATTGGGACTGTTTCTCGCCTTCGCTCTGCACCTCCCCGCTGCAACGGCAGGCGCGGCGCTGCTGCTCGCGGCGTTGCCGACGGGAACCGGCCCCTTCATGCTGGCGGAAATATACCGTTGCGAAGCGTCCATCACCGCGCGGACGATTCTCATCTCCATCTTCACGATTGCCATTTATTTGCACGTGATCGCGCATGTGAACGTTCGATAGCGGCGGGCGGCCGCAAGCCGGGATGGTCCGGACGCGTCGGCTGTCTGCCGGCGCTTGGATATTCACGCTCCCCAAGGCTCCTGTCGAAGGCGATGCACTAACTTGAGGCGCAATTCCGCTATTTGTGCTCAATAACTTACCGCAATGAGCCCACCGCGTCCCCGGAACTCACCGCGCGTGGCGTAGGACCAACAACGCCGCTGCGCTCCTGTGACGTTTTTTTAAGAATATAACCTATTGATAATTCTCAAGTTTGTCACAATTACCCCTGTTTGATGCGCTTGTTACACGCAGCTGGCGCCGGAAACAAACATTCTGGCCGCCTTATTGCATAGGAGTTTCTTGTCCCACCCAGAGGTGGCCTCGAGCACGGAGAACAGCAGGGATGTTGATCCGGACACCGGGAAACGCAGCTATCTCTCGAGCCGGGGGCGCGGGGCCTCGTCGCTAATCACCAGTGAGAAACAAAATGCCATCGATTCGCCAACAGACAATCCGCAAAAAGAGTCTCGCCGTCGCCGCCGCAATCACTGCAGCGATTTTCAGCGCAGCCTCGGTATGGGCTGCAGACGCAACCACCGAGGCGCCGACTGCATCCGGGGAACCAGATTTACTACAGCAAGTCATCGTCACCGGAACGCGTCAGACGGGCATCATCGCGGCCGAGAGCGCGGCCCCCATCCAGATCATTGCTGGGGATTCGCTGCAGGCCACCGGCAAGACCAACCTGATCGATGCCCTGGCGCAGCTCGTTCCTTCATTTCAGGCGCAGGCCTTCGGCTCAGACATGGGCAATCAAACCCTGCAGGCGCGGTTGCGCGGGCTCTCGCCCAACCACGTTCTGGTGCTGGTGGACGGCAAGCGCCGTCACACCACGGCGAGCCTAGCGATCGATGGCGGATCGGCCTTTTCGGGCGGGGCCGGCGTGGACCTTAACTTCATCCCCATGGCTGCTGTCGATCATATCGAGGTTCTGACCGAAGGCGCCGCGGCCCAGTACGGCTCAGACGCCATTGCCGGCGTCATCAACATCATTCTGAAGAAGAACAACTCCGGCGGCACCGTCGATGCCACCTACGGTCGTTTCTTTGATGGCGGCGGCAATACGACCAAAGTCGAAGCCAACGCCGGCTTTGCGCCGTCGGAGAATTCGTTCATCAATCTGACCGCGCAGGTTTCAAACCATGGTCACACCGACCGCGGCTATCCGGATCCGCGCACCAATCCGGCATATTGGACGAACCCTGACGGATCCCTGAGCTACCCGAACAGCAACATCCCCCTGGTGCCTGGCTATCCCAACATCAACTACATTCAAGGCGATGCCGAAAGCCACTTCAAGCTCTTCGCCTTCAATGCCGGGGTCACCTTGCCCGGAGACATCGAGCTCTACACCAATGGCACCTACGGCAATAAGGATTCACAATCCTTCGAGAACTATCGCGTTCCCGCCAAGGTGTCCTACGATCCAACTGCGGCAGCGGCATTGGCGGCTGCCGATGGCCTCACGGCGCCGCCAGCCGGTACTACCATAGCCACCTACCTCTTCCCTCTGGGCTTCAACCCGCAGGAAGAGAGCAAGGAGAACGACTTCCAACTGGTCGCGGGCATCAAGGGCTCGATTGCCGGGTTCAATTGGGATTTTGCCGAGGCCTATGGTGAAGACAACATGAAGGTCTATACCATCGATTCGGCGAACGCCACGCTGTACGCCGATACCGGAAGTACGCCCACCAATTTCTACGATGGCAAGTTTATCTCCACCCAGTCCACCACCACGCTCGACATCACCAGGGACTTCGACTTAGGATTAGCCGGCCCCCTCACCGTGGCCGTCGGCGCAGAGCACCGTCGCGAGACCTGGCTATTGGGACCTGGCGATCCGAATTCTTACATCGGCGGCGGCGCGCAGTCCTTCCCCGGCTACTCATCGGTCATTGCAACCAATGCCTTCCGCCATAGCGACGCCGGGTATCTCGACCTAGCCTCGACGCCCATCGAGGGGCTGAAGCTGGACGCTGCGGGGCGTTACGAAGCCTATTCGGACTTCGGCGACGCCACCGTGGGCAAGTTTACGGCCCGCTATGACTTCAATCCCATGATTGCGTTGCGGGGTACCGTCAGTTCTGGCTTCCGCGCGCCCACCCTCGCCGAGGAGCACTACACGAACGTCAACGTGGGTCCCACCACTGCCTTCGTGCAGTTGGCGCCGGACGGACCGGGCACCAGCCTCCTTGGCCTGGGTGGCGGACTCAAGCCGGAACGCTCCACCAATCTCAGCTTTGGCGTGGTGTTTCGTCCGCTGGAAAATCTCACGGCAACGATCGATGCCTACCAGATCGTGGTCACAAACCGCATCGTTGCGAGCGGCAACATCAACGGGCAAAGCGACGGCGTACCCTATCCGGGATCCGCCAACGTCACCGCCGCCATTGCGGCCAGCGGACTCTCCATCGACCCCGGTGTGCTCGCCACGGGTACTACGGGCATCAACCTGTTCGCGAACGGCATAGACACCCGCACGCGGGGCGTGGACTTCACGCTAACCAGCCCCCAAGATTATCCCTTCGGCCATATCGACTACACGGTTGGCGGGTCGTACAACTACACGGTTGTAACCCGTGTGCTGTCCGGAACTCCCGAAATGGGCGGCCAGCCCTTGTTCGACGCGCAGGCGGTCTCGGCACTTGAAAGTCAATCGCCGCGCATCACGTTGAACATGGGCGCGCACTACACGGTGAGCCAGTACTACGTTGACCTGCACGAGATCATCTATGGCAAGAGTTCGTCCTGCGATAATCCCGACAGCGACACATCCACGACACCGTATGGTAGTCCTTGTGCTGCGTATGCTGGCGGACTGTATTATTACAAGGACCATATTGGCACCATAGGGATCACCAACCTGGAACTGGGCGCCAACCTCACGGAGAGACTGACGCTGGCCATTGGCGCCAATAACCTCTTCAACCGCTATCCGAACCAGATCAACCCCGCCAACACCGCCGTCGAAGCGGCGGGCTTCGATAATGCGGCCGTCGAGAAATACCCCCCGTTCTCGCCCTTTGGTATCGACGGAGGCTTCTACTACGCCCGCTTGCACTTTAAGTTCTGAAACAGAGATCCGAACGGGCATCGGCAATGGAGGGCGTCAGCGCGTAGCTGACGCCCTACTTTCGCTCACTCAGGGGCTTACCCTACTTCGAAGGACTTGCGAGCGGCTCGGAATTGCCGAATCGAGCATGCGCTATTTTCCGCGCGTCCGGCGGCTTATGATGCGTGCTTATGAACCGCCGTGTTGCCGGTATGGCGCCTTCGGGCCTGCCAGGCATCGACTACAGGCTCGCCTGTCTCGCAGATCGGCAGATTGCCGGCATCATGACGCTGCCGCCCGCCCAAATGCCGCCGCGTCCGGTCTGGTTCGGCTACCTTGCCGTGGACGATGTCGACGCCAAGGCCAAGGACATCGAAACGGCGGGCGGTGCCTTCGCCCTCGTGGGGATGAGAAAGGCTGAGGAGAAATGATCATGATCCCGACCATTACGGCCTTCAAGTGGGTGCCCGTATTCGCGCGCGGCTTCGTCCGCGACATTCACACGCGTCTCAAAGACTTGTCCGACGCACTCAGCGAGAAGACGACCCTCGATGGCGGCACATTTACATTCGGCGACTTGACGATGGTCTCGATGCTGGGCGGCCTGCGCGACTATCTGCAACATGGACTGACCATATCTCAGCGCACCCCATCAATCAGATCGAGGAGCTCTTTCCATGGAATCTGGGTCGGAAGATTGCGCGAGTTTTTCCGCCAGCACCTGCATTTCCTCGAGCGCTCGAATCATGTCAGCCAGCGACATTCGTCCCCAACGTCGCATCTGCTCCCGGCGAGCACCCTCCCACGTCGTAAGACTCCAATCGATGCGGTCGGTTTGTAAATCATCCGTTGGCATCGTTGTCCTTCCCGGCACGAAGCTGCTCGATGTCCGCCCGATCTTGCGGTCGATTGGCTTCCTCTTTCATGCGAATCAAAGTGGCGAGCGAGACAAAACGGATTGAAAGCTTGTCGTGAAGCGGCACGACCAACGCACGCGCATATTCCTCATCGAAGGCGAACGGCTCGGTGACGAAAACGTCGACGGAAGTCTCGCGGTGCGCATCGCTCCAAAACTGCAGAACCTGCATCCCCTTGTCGCGGACCCAGGTTTGGCGCAATTCGCTGTTCGAGAATTGCTTCATGGTAATTGGAACAATGGGTTGGTAGCCCAGTGATGCGAGAGAGGTAAACGTTCGCTCGATGTTGTCCGGGATCAGTTGAACGACGATATCGACGTCCTTTGTGAACCGCAGATATCCGTGCGCGCCGACCGCCAGGCCTCCAGCGACCAGGTAACGAACGCCCGCGGCTCCGAGCGCGGCGGCAAGAGATTCAAAGCTGGCGAGTTTCACAGCGTGAGCGTGTGCTCATTATCCCAATTTTGGCAGATGTTAACCCACAGGATACCTGGAAAACGCCACCTGCTGAAACGCCGCGAGGCAAGGATTCGGGGGAATTTCACGTTTACCGAGGGAGAACCGCTATCGGTGCTCCAGAAATTGGTTGGATGCAATCCGTTCAAAGTCGTGCGTGACGGTCGGCCATGAGCCTTGGCAATGAACGCCAGCAACTTCGGTGCCACCCGATCCGGCATCTCGGTATGGGGATAGTGCCCGGCCCCCTCGACAATCAGACTCTCCGCACCGAGCTGCCCGGCGAGCCAGCGCGCTTCGGCTGCGGCATCCTCGAAATCCGGATCGCGGCTACCCATCACGACGAGCGCTGGCACCCGATTTTGCGGCACGATTGCTGCGGTATCCGCCTTGGATAGGCTGATCATCGCGTGCAGCGCGGCCATGCGTCCCGGTTCGGAATAGGTGCAAGTCAACTAGGAATCGCAAGAAGAGATAAGAACCTCGTTCCCGTGCTGCATTCCGAGCTCATATTCTCGATGGAGGTGTGGCTTGCGATGCACCGCGACTTGCGGAGCAGTCGCCGAATCCGACTGATGTTCGACCAGTTGGCGGCACGATTGTCGGCCTATGCGGAAAGTATCTGCGTTCAGCGCTGAAGAATTTTCTGAGTCACAAAGGGCATGGGGATGGCAGAAAGCATCATGGCCCCGTGCCGTACGCGCAACGAGGAGTACAACGCATGTATACGCCAATCACCGCAGCGATATCGCGGAAGACGGGCTGCGGATCTTCGCGGCGCTGTACGAGATCGAAGATGTGAGCATACTAATCAAGCACGGCCTGGTGGTACGTACGGCAGACCGTAAAATTTGCGTGCCTTATGACGTTATTCATGCCAATTTCGATCTGCGCGCCGTAGCATAGAACTCACTACGCAAAACGGATTGTGAAAAAAGATCGAGTTAAGAACGCGCGATAGATTTTTTTTACGGACGTTAACGAGTTTCCTCTATCGTGAGTGCGCCACCCCTTTCACCCCCTCGAGGGCAACGTTTTCTCGTCCTCAAAACCCGGCGTGTCGGTGCGACCGAGACGCTGATCCTGCGCGAGCTGACACGGGGTAGCATCGCCGTGCGGCACGAGTGGACCGATTGGGATGCGGCAGCGGCGTGTGGTTGCGATACGTCGCAGCGATTTGCCTTTGAGTCGCTCATCAAGCTTGCGGTCTGGCCACTCCGCGTTGCCCGACGCGCTGCTCGGTAAATCCACATATGGAAGTGCCGTCTGGAGCAGACATCTCAATGCGCACTCGATCGCCAAAGCGCAGAAACGGCGTCACTAGTTTGCCCGTTGCCAGCGTCTCGAGCATGCGCGTCTCCGCCAAGCACGAAGACCCCTTGCTACGATCTTGGTTGGATACGGTGCCCGAGCCCACTATGGTTCCGCCCCTCAGATTGCGGGTCCTCGCGCAACATTGGCAGGGGACGGCACAATGAGTCACGTTAGGCTATGTTAAACGCGCGCGGGCGCGGATAACATCGAAGATGTCAGCCATCGCCGCCTCGGCCGTCGGCCAGCGTCCCGCGCCGCGCCCACGCACAACCACCATCTTGCCGCTGGTGTACCTGACTTCCATGCCGTTCCATTCGCCGGCAAGCGCACCGAACAGAGATCTCGGGTCAACTCGTTCGAATTCCACGGCTGCCGTGATGCGGCTTTCTTTCCTGGAAATGCGCGCTACCTGCCGCAGCTTCGTGCCCGCCCGCGCGGCATCCCATGCCTGTTGTGCGACATGTTCCGTGAGCGACTGAAGTGCTACCTTATCCAAAGCTGCGTCGAATCCTTGCCACGCAAGAATTTTGAGCTTGCGCTCCGCGTCCCTTCCGGATAGATCGTCGCTTGGGTCCGCCTCGGCAAATCCGCACCGCCGTGCCTCAGCGACCGCATTTTCAAGCCCGGCGCCCTCCGCACAACGATCCAACACGAAATTACACGTCCCGTTCAAGACGGCGGCGATCGACTCCATTTCACCACGTTCGTTGGCGCCGCTCACCCGCTCGAGCATGGGCGTGCTGCCACCGACCGCCGCCGCGTAGCGAAGAGTTGCGCCCGAAGTTTGCGCGGCTCGCCCGAGCGCGACCCCTCGATCCGCAATCACTGCCTTGTTCGCCGACACGACGTCGATCCCTTGGGCGAGGTACGATTCCAGCAGCGACCCGGAGGGCTCGACTCCCGGCAAGGCATCGATAACGAGTGTCGGCCGAAGGGCACGAAGCGTCTCGCGCGTCGTGTGCAAAAGTTCGGGAGGTACGCCGGCGTCTTCGTACTTCGCACGATCGCGCACCAATGCGCCGACCATGCGAAAGTGCTCCGGAAAGCTAAGAAGTCGCTGATAGACGCCGTATCCTACCGTGCCCAGGCCGAGGATCACGACGTTGCGCGGCGGGGCCGGCACACTGTGCGCCAGTTCGGTATGACCGCCATACACGACGGATTGGTAGCCCAGCACGAGCGCGGCGACTTCGGCTCGCGCCTGATGATTCTGCAGAAAGGCGACGGCCTTCGGCTGGATCAGCTTGCCGGCAACTTTCAGTGCATCAGCGTAATTGAGGGCGGTGAATCGCCGCGGATGCGAATTCTCCACAGCCGGGTCAGACTCATAAACGCCGTCTACATCCTTCTGGAGCCGGCAGCGTTCAGCACCGAGAGACACCGCCAAAAACACCGCCGTCAGGTCCGATCCACCACGCCCTAAAAGCTGGGTGCGGCCGAACGCATCCGTGCCAAAGAATCCGGGGACGACGAGGACGGGAAATTCCGCGAGAAGCTCCCTCACGTGCTTGGTGTTGATCGCGAACGGCTCACCGTCGAGCGGGTGTCCTTTCACTTCAAGTCCGATCTCTCGGGGATTGACGACTCGCGCCGGAATGCCGGCTCGATCAAGCGTGATGCCTAAAAGGGCTGCGGACGTTCGCTCGCCTGTCGCGAGGAGTTCCGCGGTCGCCCACGGTTCAGGCGTCGGAAATAGCTCCCGAGACTGCTGGATCAGCTGCTCGGTTGCACCACCGATTGCCGAGACTACTGCGATAACACTCGCGCCGTCGCGATACCAGCGGTAAATCTCATGCACAACACCGGGCAGGTCCGCGTGGGAGCGCAGCACCGAGCTGCCAAATTTAAGGACAACAATTCTTTCGGGCACAAATTCTTCCTCGTTTCGTATGAAAGACGAGGAAGACCGTGATCGGGATGCCGAAGCGGGTGGCTCAGAAACGAAAAGACCCGCTGGCAAGCCTAGGCGAGTCTGACCGCGTCCGCTTTAGCCAGTATTTTTTTACCGCGCCCTGCAAGCTGGAAAAGTCAACTCGGCGCGTAACGGAATGATACACGAGTTTTGTGGAGTAGTCGGTCCTCGACGAACAATGACAGCAACCCGTAGTACAAAAAAAGAATCACGCCAAAACTTAACGAAATCCCGCGCGGCAACGGTAACGATCTCGCCGTGGGTGAATGAACCGCTTCCCGACTTACAGGGGATTCCGTGTTCGCGCGATATCGCGCGCTTGACGCGTCGTCCGCGGTGGATGCTCTACTGGCTCTCGCTCATACGCAAGTTCCCGCGCAAGACGCGCTATCGCGGCGGGGTTCTCGGCTGGTGCCGGGCGGAGAGGTTGGAGTGGATGACGCGCGAGCGATCGGTTGAGACGGAGAGTCACGAGCGTTTAAACAGGCCTCGCCGCTGTTCGCGCCGACATCCGCGACAGGGGTACCTGCCGTTGGAGCGTCCGTCCCCCTGTCCATCGGCGCGGCGAAGTCGGATCGCATGCTCGTTGGTGACCCCAAGCGCGGTTACGGTATCTTAGACAATGAGCGCTATCTTGGACGACTGAATTGGGGACGGCTTCGATGGAAACGGGGCGCCCCCAACAGTAGAAAGCGAACCGCCGTTATCGCGGACTCTGGTTTGCTGGTGACGCGGGAACGTGAGAACGCCGCAAATCCAACGTATGGCCGAGTGGGGCTCGGTTTGAGTCTGCCGGGTTGCTCTATGCGGCAGACTTCTCTTATAAATCAATTCGTTATAATAATGGTAGCGGGGGCATGATTCGGAATTCAAACCACCGGAATTGCCCTGAGATTTTCTTCGACCGCAACTTGCCAAAGCGGGCATGTAGACCAATTGATTGAACACAGCCTGCCGACCTTAACGATCAATTCCTCTGTGCGGTGTCCGCGACGCCCGAACCGCCGCCCGACTCGACGAGTGCCCAGTAGTCCGCAGGGGCAGGAATGCACGCGTACTCAAAGGATTAGGCGTCATGCGGCCCTCCATGTTAGCCTCATCCGCAATGCTGACTTGCGATGCGAAAGCAAAGGTATTGATCGGATCCCGGATAAGAAACACAAAAAATGCCATGGAGACACATGCCATGTTAAGTAAAGTTGTTCTGCTCGTCGCCGCATTGACGATCACGGTTCCGGCCTTCGCGGATAGTGTGGTCCCTCCTGGACCCGTCAAGACTCCGATTGTGGGTCAGGTCGGTACTCCGAAAAAGGTAGTAATCAAAAAGCCTTTACCGCCGTGCAAGCCGATCCCCGGCCACACCGCGTGTCCTCGGTAACCAAAAACAAGTTAGCGGCATCGACGATGCCTTGGTTGCTAGCGACGCAGCTTCTTGAATATGTTGTAGGCCATGGAAGATTGCCGGCAATATCGCCGGCCCGGCTGGCGCGACGAAAATTCCGGCCGATTCGGATAACCCGCCCGGTTCAAATAAAGACGTGGGCGGCAATGAGCCAATATGATTTCGGGAAATTCTGCTTAAAATTTGGGGAGCACAAATATGCAAGCCAGTCATCTGGTGGAACGGGCCAAATCGGTTCTGATCACTCCGCGCACCGAATGGCCGGTAATCGCCGCGGAACCCGACACAATTAGCGGAATTTACACCGGGTACATCATGATCTTGGCAGCAATACCCGCTGTTAAGCTATTGCTGACATTCAGCGTCATCGGCGTGTCGATGCCGTTCGCGGGCAATTACCGGACTGGCTTGCTCGCCGGATTGACCTCCGCCGTCACAATGTACGTTCTGGCGCTGATCGGTACCTTCGTCGTCGCGCTCATCGTCGAAGCGCTCGCGCCGACTTTCGGCGGCCAGAAAGATCGAGTACAAGCGCTCAAAGTCGTGGCCTACTCCTACACGGCCTCCTGGATAGCAGCGATCATAGGCATTGTGCCGGGGTTGGGTCTGCTATCGGCCTTGGCCGGCCTGATCTACGGCCTTTATTTACTCTATCTCGGGCTGCCTTTCACGATGAAATGTCCGGCCGAGAAGTCGCTTGGATACACGGTGGTAACCGTGCTCGCGGCCGTCGTCGTCTCGATTGTCTTGGGCCTCGTCATGCGCGCGGTGGGCGGCTACGGGACTTTCGGCGGCGGTATAATGGGAATGCCGTCATCGCAAGTAACAGCTTCGTCAGCATTCCCTCAGCATAGTGCGGTCGGCAATGGTCTTAACGATTACGCAAAGCGAATGGACGATGCCTCTAAGCAGCTCAATAGCGCGCAGAAATCCGGGGATGATGCGGCAAAGGCAAATGCTCTGGGTCAGTTCATGGGCACTGCATTGGGTAGCGGCGGAAAGGTAGAGTCGCTGGCACCTGATCAAATCAAGAGCTTTCTGCCCGATGAACTGGACGGTTTGAAGCGAACGCATGAATCAGCGGAACGCAGCAGCGCGATGGGTATGCAAATCTCCAAGGCCACGGCGACATATTCAGATGGTGCGAATCGCACGTTGAATCTGGAAATCACCGACGGTGGGACCCTAAAGGGATTGGTGAGTTTTGCGTCAGGCTCGGCCGGAGTTGAACAGGAGAGTCAAACAGATTCGGGGTACGATAAGACTTACAAGAGCGGCGGCCAATTGGTTCATGAGCAGTGGAACAAGCAGACTCAGAGCGGCGACTACGACACCTTCATCGCTGATCGGTTCTCCGTCAAGGTCTCGGGACAGGCGTCCGACATCGACGTGCTGAAGCGCGCGGCCGCCAGTATTAACACTAGCGGGCTCGCGGCTTTGAAGGATTCAGGCGTCGCCGCTAACTGAGGGGCAATACTTCGAATCACAGAGGGCGCAAAAAAGCTCGCGGCCGTTGCGATCGCGCCAATCAAAAGTCATCGATCACTTCAGTTATGATTTGGGTTGCGTACAGGCAATTACATCGCAATGATCGGCGCAGTAGCAGTGTTCACGAATTGCTTGCGATATCCGGTGACACTGACGACGTACTGGCGCGTCTCCTGAATGAATAGCGGCACGGTGCGCGGGCGAACTGACCATATCGCAGAGCATCCGCTCAATCGGATCGATGAGCTCTTTCCGTGGAACCTGGGGCAGACGACTGCACGAGCTTTTCTGCCAGCACCTGCATCTCCTCGAGCGCCCGGATCATGTCAGCCAGCGGCATTCGCCCCCAACGTCGCATCTGCTCCCGGCGAGCGCCTTCCCACGTCGTAAGACTCCAATCGATGCCGTCGGTTTGTAAATCATCCGTTGGCATCGTTGTCCTTCCTGGCACGAAGCTGCTCGATGTCCGCCCGATCTTGCGGTCGATTGGCCTCCTCTTTCATGCGAATCAAAGTGGTGAGCGAGACAAAACTGATTGAAAGTTTGTCGTGAAGCGGCGCTGAAATTCTTGCCACAAGGGCGGTGTCGAGATTTTCAAGCCGGTCGTACGCGGCGTGATCCTCACGGGTTTCCGGCGTCATGCCGAGTGGCACTTATCGTCAATTCGGCTGTTTTGGTGATGCTTGTTCGTTACCGCCGAGGCGAGGTGCACTTGTGCGCTTCATGGATTTTCACGCGTGCCGATGTCGTTGCCAACCTCGCCGTCATTCTTGCCGCCTTGCTGATGAAGATCACGCAATCCCGGATGCCAGATATAGTGATTGGTCTCGCGATCGGGGTCTATGTAGTCCGTGAGGCGATAGAGATTCGCACCATGGCCTCCAAAAGCCGTGCATATACGTCTCTCGCTTGAGGTGCTTCAAGAATGTTTAAACATCCGTTTGCGATAGCTGTCCGCGGTTCGCTCGCGCTCTGCACGCTGCTGGAAGTCGTCCCGGCGATTGCCGCAACGGACGAGGGCACCGAACAGGACCACCTCGTCATTCTCGAACTCGGCGCTTCCGGCGAACGAGAGATATCCGAGCACACCTCGCACATCGGTCCCGCAGTCGGACTCGAAATTGAGCCGATCGAGAATTGGCTGGAGATCGAACTCGGCGCCTCGACAAACAGCAGTCAGGGTGCCAGGAACTGGGAAATTGAGATGCCATTCAAGAAGCCCTTTCGGCTGTCCAGCACTATCGAGGTGATGCCGGGTCTGGGTCCCACTTGGACGCATACGACACAGTCCGGGGCGCAGTCGAGCACGTGGGGTGCTGCGGCGGTGATCGACCTGTTTGTCTGGCGTACCAAGCGTCTCGGCTGGTTTTTGGAGCCGAGCTACGGCATCGCGTTGGGCAATGGCAACAAAAAGTCAGTGGGCCTGACGGGCGGTATCTTCTTCGCCGTTCCGTGAGCTTCAGATACGGTATCGCTTTGAGGGCAAACGACATTGTTATTTGGCCAACTGCCGCTGTGGAGGCATCGCAGCAGCACAAATGCACGGCAAATGCCTATGCAACCAGTCGTACAAACCGGCCTTGCGCCGGGGGCGTGATTCGCTTCCAAGCAATTAACTTAATCAGAGCGAACCGCAACTGATTGCGACCGGCTCCCGCTCCATGTTCGACCGAAGCTTCTCTACGGTCTCTGTTTAAGCAGACTTTCCGCCGGAATTCCAAACTTTATATGCAAACCTTCGATCATTCGTAGAGTAAGCGGGCGTTTGCGGCTGAGAACCTCGTATACGCGGTTCTTACGGCCAATCACGGGTTCGAGATCCTTGACCGTCAGACCCGATTGTTCCATCCGGAACTTTATAGCATCCACGGCGTCCGGTAGATCCATCGGAAAGTGCGCGCGCTCATAAGCCTCGACCAACGTCGTCAACACGTCCAGTCGATCGCCCTCCGGCGTATTGGCCTTCGCCGCCATCAGGGATTCAATATCCGTGAGCGCCGCCTGGTAGTTTGCCTTAGTTCTGATCGGCTTGATATCCATGATTACCTCTCAAATCGTTTGCGCGTCGATGGCGTCGTACTGCTTGTGCGTGCCGATGAATCGGATATATACGATCCTGTATGGGTAGTTGATCCGAACGACTATTCGATACTTGTTTCCGCCGATATTAAAGGCCGCGCGCCCGTCCTGAAGAATACTGGCGTTACCGAACTGCGCCTTCACGTCGCTGGGCTTTGACCAGTCCGCCCGCAGAACATCTCGATACCAGGCGAGCGTGGGTCCTTCGGCATCTTGGAATGCAGGGCGAGCGGCCCAGAATGCCTTCAGCGTCGAGACTGCAATCACCCTCATAGCTGAATTATAGTCCCATTTTGGGACCTAACGCAAAAAAAATAGCGGGCGGAACCTTCATTTTCACCATTTTACCGGAGGGTGCTATTCATGAAATCCGCTCTGTATGCGCGTATTTCCACAAATGAGCAACGGAAAGAACCGATCGACGATCAACTCCGTGAGTGCCGTGAGCTATGTCGACGCCACGATTTCAGCGTAATTTATGAGTTCAGCGATAGAGGTCGATCCGGTAACGAGGTCAATCGTCCAGGCTATCAAAGGCTTCTCCGAGCGGCACGGCATCGAGAGTATGACGTGATCGTGGCCCATGAGTTATCGCGTCTGTGGCGAAGCGAATCGGAGATGCACGCGATCAAGGAGGAACTCGAGTATCTCAATGTGCATGTTGTCACTGACGATGGCATCGACACACGCATTGTCGGCATGGACATACTCATCGCCGTCAAAGGCGCCATGGCAAAACAGGAATTACGGCAGATTGCTCATCGAACGCGCCACTCGCGTCAATGGCGGCCTGCACGCCTGCTCCAACAGATTGCGCTTGCCGCGCGTCCGCCTGGAACACTTACTGCTGAGATGGATCCATGGCGTTCTCATCGGCGCGGAGGCTGAACAGTGCCTCCTTCGCGCCTGGCGCGCACGAAGTGGCGGGAACTCGGTTGGCGCCGAAGATTTGGATCCGGTCCACGAAGGCCACCTTCAGGAACTCCGCGATGAAATATCAAACCTCGTCAAATCTGGATGACCTATGGTAGCGCCCCCATGCGACGCCACACCGAGCTTAAGTCCGTAGCGCTTTGCTATTACACAAGACGCGCAGCTCGTAGCTGCCCGGTTTGTAGCGTTCGGCGATTTCGAATTCAGCGATCGACCCAGCGGCGTCCAGCAACTGGAAGTCGGAATAGATTAAAAAAGCGACACGACGAAGCATGGCATAAAACGTTGGAATAAAGTCATTTGCGCCACAGCCTAGTCGGTCAATCTTGGGTCGTCAAATCTGGAGCAACTTATGACCGCTGACTTTCCCGTCGTATTCGCCCTCTACCCACGCATCACACAGTTGGACTTCACGGGACCGTTCGAAGTATTGGCCCGCCTGCCTGGCGCGCGGTGCGTACTGGCGTCAGTGGAGGGCGGCACGATTCAAGCCGACGGCGGCATCACGTTTGCCGGTGTTGTGCGACTGGCCGACGTCGCGGAATGCGCGCTGCTCTGTGTTCCAGGCGGCTTCGGGACTGTAGCGGCGCTAGAGAACCAACCCTATTTGGCGCAGCTCCGCCGTCTCGGCGCGCAGGCACAGTTCATCACCTCCGTGTGCACCGGTTCACTGCTGCTGGCAGCCGCTGGGCTGCTGCGCGGCAAGAAGGCGGCATGCCATTGGGCCTGGCGCGAGCTGCTGTCGGAATTTGCAGTGATGCCCGACGCCGCACGGGTTGTGCGCGACGGCAATGTCATCACCGGCGGCGGCGTCACCGCCGGCATCGACATGGCGCTCACGGTGATGGCGGAAATCGCCGGCATCGACTATGCCCGGACGGTGCAGCTCGCGCTGGAATACGCGCCTGAGCCGCCGTTCGATTCCGGCCGGCCCGAGCGGGCTCGGCCTGAAATCGTCGCGGCCGCACAGAAACGCCTCGATGTCATTCGCGCCGAGCGTGCTGCCGCCGTTCACCGCGCGGCTGAATTGCTCGCAAAGAGAGTCTGTGAAACGTCGCCCGCCCTGGAAAGCTGAAGCATTTCAGTCAAAGAGCGGGCAATGATGGCAGCCTTAGCAGAGGAATATGCCTTTTCGCTTAACGATCAGAATGACGGCTCCCGAAACGCAGGAAAACCCAGTGCGATATGCAAGGCAATTAATCGCAACCGTAGCGGGAATCGTCGCCGCGGCATTTCTGGTCATCCTGGCGTGTCATGCCGATCGGGACATCAGCACTGATATTTTGATCGACAGCCCGCCTCAAGTGGTTTGGCAAGTACTGACGCTCACCCGCGATTATCCTTTGTGGAATCCGATGATTGCACGGGTCAATGGAGAACTCCGCGAGGGCAATGTCATCGAAATCGACGCGGGAATGGTGTTTCGCCCAAGGATTCTCGCGTTCCGCGTTGATCAAGAACTGCGCTGGAAGGGACATGTCTGGATTCCAGGCATCTTCGATGGCGAACATCGCTTTGTTCTTGAAGCGCACGGCAATCAGACGCACCTGATTCAAAGTGAAGAGTTCACCGGAATTCTAGTAGGAAGAATTACCCGAGAAATTATTGATGACACGGTTCTTGCGATGAAGGGGATGAATAGCGCTCTGAAAGCGCGCGCCGATTCGTTGGTACCGGTCAAATAGCGCTCATTGTCGGCTGGCGCTTCGATGCTGGACACGTCGAATCTTCGTGCGAACCCGATTGAGGCCTTATGGGGAAGTGAAAACTGGGAGCTGACGATTTACGTAATCGCCGGCATCACCCGAGCCGGCCTTTACAAAGCGCTCTCTCCAGACGGTAATCCGAGCTTCGAGACCGTGACGCAAATTGTCGGTGCGTTCGGCATGCGGCTGAGCGCGCAAGCGGCCTGATATGGCGCAGCATAAGTCGCACCCGGCGTCGGCCGGGGTTAGACTCTAAACCGAACCTCTACGCAAATCAGGGCGTCGTCGACGCCGCAAGTCCGGGGCTTTGTGCCATATGGAAAATTGACGCTGCAAGCACGGTGCAAGCGTTGCCGGCGACTTCATGACCTTCGAAGTGAGTCGCGACACGGAACAGCCCACAATTCAAAACGACGGAATGAAGTACGAAGGTCTGAGATTTCGCGCCGAGTGCCGAATGGCCGGAAAGCTCTACGGCCAAGCATTCGGCGTCGATGTTGCATTCCGCGATTCAATAATTGGGGATCCCGAAACTGTCGCCACCGATGATGTATTAGCGTTCGCCGGAATTACACCGCCCGTAGTAATGTTGTATCCGGTTGAAACTCACATCGCCGAGAAGCTGCACGCATATAGGATGCCACGTGCGCGCCCCAATACCCGCGTGAAGGACCTTCCGGACATCGCATCGCTCGCTAGCACGGGACCGCTGGACGCAACGCGGGGGTCCATACCTTGGGAATATCAGCGTGAAATGGATTAGTTAAACGCCGAGTATCGAGCCGTTATGGATCGTGGTGGGTCCATTTACCCGAAACCGGGGGGGTCCATTACAAGAAATCGTGCACTATGACAAGCGAACGTGTGGCACGGATCGCCAGAAGCATGCGCCAACGAATGAAGAAGCCGTGAGCGCCGACGACAAAGGCGAAATGGATCTGCGCCGGGTCATCCGAGAAGACGTCGACCGGTGCCTGGCTATCTCCCTTTCGGCCTGGCGGATCACTGGAGCTTTCTCAGCGGGTGCGACGTTGCAGCTTGCACGGACTTCCAAACCGGGTGAACCAATGAGACTGAATTCTCATTCTATCGCAGCATCGTCGGGGCGAAACGTACCTACCGCACATTGGTGGCTGCCCGTGTTTGACGAACCTATCGCCGTATGATGTATTGCCATCAAATGGACTTCAAGGAGCACATGGATACGTTGGACCATATTCGTCGCCCTCATCGGGCGCCATTTTGGCGTCTAATGGCGAGTTAGACGGATGAGCTACGCTCCTCGCTTCCTGGTTGGACTCGCTTTACTTGGCTACGCTGTCTACCAGATCCGCACAGGTCAGTCCCGTGGCAAATGGCGCACCTATTATCGCCACAACGAGCCGGTGTCTTTTTGGACGAGCATCTTGTTCCAACTCTGCATTTCCTTTGCATTCCTCATCGGAATTCATTGATGGTGCGGACGGTCATTTAGTTGGTAGAGGCCGGTCCGCTTCCTCGTTTAGTTCCCAAAGCCGCCAATTCACAGGGATAACTTGTACAACATTGCCTAGGGCTTAGGAGCCATTCAACTTCTTGCTCTCTGCTAAGCTAATAACTGGGCGTCCAAATGTCGCTGGACCTTCCGGTCGCACCACAAATGCACCTGCCTGCCCGCAGGGCGATCTGGCAAATTTGATCGATGCGAAAGAGGCGATAGGCAATCGACGATCTCACTGAGGCGCTGGTATGGATGCGCCATAAGGCCAAACGCACCAATCGCTATATCACGGAAAACTGCCTGGACTTACCGTCACAAGAACATTGCACAGAGCAGGTGACCCCTGGCCGCGTGCTGACACTTCGAAGCTTCTTAAGAGTGCCGAGGCGAACGTAGGGAAACCCTTCGCCGACGCCGCTACTCATTAAAGCGGGCACGTGAGGGAATTGATTGAACGCGGTCTGACGACCTCAACCTTCAACTCCTCTGTGCAATTTCCGCGAAGCCCGAGCCACCGCCTGATTCGACGAGTGTCCAATAGTCGTCCGGAGCAGGAATGCTGTCTCGCCAAACACGTGTAGGCATTGCAATTCCAGGATAAGAGGTCGTCCTGGTCGGGAGGCGACAGCCGTTCATTCGGTACCATGAGCGAATGAATGAACGTATATTCCCCTGAAGCATAGACGACCACTTCGTCTGCATCCGCGTTGTCGCGCAGGAACGCAAGATGCGCATTGGCCTTTATCCATTCTGCGAACGACTGCGCGTCGGACGGCGGCGCATCAAGCCGAGTGGTCGTCTCGATAATCTTCTTATGTTCATAATCCGGCATATAACCCTCGCCTGGTTCACCGGCTCAAGTTCGAAAGCCGCTCGACATCTATCGTTTTTACGAGCACGTGCCGCGGCTCCTCAACTGGCCATGACAGGTATTTCCGTCGAACCAAGCTCTCAATCTTCGAGCGGTTCCGTTGAAACGCCTCAACACGCCCGGCATTATCGAGACCATCGGTACCAAAGTGATCATCCAGTGCCTCACGGCTGATGGCGCACTGAACGGGACCTCCAAATGCCGCACCGGCAAACGTAACGGTATCTCGACTGAAATCGTAGCGTGCAGTTGAGCTATCGAACGTCAGATCAATACTTGGTAGGATATCGCGAGGGCGTCCGAGAATTCTCAGCATTAAATCGCGCGCGTCGGGAGCTAAATTCCGCATGCCTTCCAGAAGAAACTTTCGCCAGTGCGGCCCGCGCTCATGGGCCTCTTCCCATACGTCCTTCAATTCTCCGGGTCGTCTTTCCGCAAGAGCTTCAATCAATCGCTCGGCCTGTCGCAGATCCTTGTCGCGCTTTGCGATTGCAGCGGGCCGGTACAGGGACAGAATCAATTTGTGGACCGCGTAGCGCTCCGGCGACGGAACATGAACATAAATGCCTGAACCGTGCAGTACAACGGCTGGCGCGGGGTCGCGAATTAGAAAGTCAAGGAAACGCAAGGGCTGCGCATTTGTATTCAGCGCGGGAAGCATTTGTGGGGTATCTGTGTCAGCTCCCTCATTTGGCGTGACGAAATCGACGCGAATTCCGCCCTTCGCTATGTAGCTGGATGCGAGCCCGTGTCGGGAAAGGCTCGGTATCTCACGAAATGTTTTATCGCCGCTCCTCAGGACGTGAATCATCGGTGGGGTTTCATCACCGGTCGCCATCGAAACGCTCGTGAACTGCGCGACGTCGACATCACTCGTTTGAAGCAGCGCGCCCGGAAGCCTGACACCCAGCATGGCTGGATATACTTGATATGCCACTGTTCCGATGAGCACGGAGCGAAGCCTGAAGACTCCCGATCTCGCAAGCACCGCAACGACCTCACCTATTTGCGGAATGGGCGGTAGAATCCCTAACGACCGCACCAACGTCGATACCAATGCTCGGCGCTCGCGTTCATCATCTCGCGCTTGCTTATGCTGCGCGATCCGCTCGAGTAATTCTGGAGATTCCAGCCCAACATATCGTTGCGAGCGGCCCTCCGCAGACGCCGTTTGAAAGTACCAGTAGCGGCGTCCTTTAATGGTTTTGGGAGTAAAGGTTCCATCATCTGGAAAGGACTCGCCAAAGGCGGCCGCTGCACAGCGCTCGAGCAGCTCTGCGTAAGTAGTCTGGACGACGAGTGAAGGGGCCGGCATAGGAACCTATTATACGCAATTCGCAAAATGAGTATAACAAGTTATACTCAAAATGCAAGATGCGTATAATAGAGCCCACAAGAGCGACTTAGTCTGTGCCTTCGGCTCTAGTCGATCCGATTAGGGATGATTTCTTTCACGGCGTACGCAAAGGCGGAGCACAGCGACGCTCGAACGGCAGTAGGTTCAAATCAGGTCACTGATAAGCGACTGATAAATAGGTGATTTTATGTGAATTGGTAGCGGGGGTAGGATTTGAACCTACGACCTTCGGGTTATGAGGCGAATACCGGGTATTGAGGGTCTTTTAAATCGACCACTTGCAGCGCTTGCCACCCCGCATCCCAGCCACACTACGGCACAAATCCGTCACACCCAATCTCAGTTCGGCACAATCTCGTCACAGGCTCCAGAATTCGACGCCGCGACCGAAAACATCGACCAAGGACTAGCCGCAGCCGCCTTTCAGGCTACCTCACTGGCTGAAAGGATCAAAGCGACCTTCCCTGGATCGAATGCCATACTTTACTGTACCTTGCCGTCCGGTAAGGCTTGGCCTAATTTGAAGCTTCCCAGAAAGGTAGAGTAAGACAATGGCTACTCTCGATTGGTCACAATGCCCCGCCGTGGAGAGCATCCCCGGCAAGCGTAGCGGTGCATGGGTTTTCAAAGGAACCCGGACGCCGATTTCCGCCGTGTTCGAGAATATTCAGGACATGACGGTCGACGAGCTGGTGGAAGAATTTGGCGTGACGCGCGAACAGGTGCGCGCGGTTCTGTCCTTCGCAGCCCATAGCGCCGAAGCCCCTGCCCCGCACGCTTAATGTTGGTGCTTTTTGATAACGGTACCCCGCGCAGCCTTGCCCGCTACCTGATCGACCATCACGCCGTCACCGAAGCCCGCGCCCGCGGGTGGGACGAATTGGAAAACGGCGCGTTACTCAATGCCGCCGAAGCGGCAGGCTTCGACGTGATGGTGACGACGGACAAAAATCTGAGCTACCAGCAAAATCTTTCTGGCCGAAAAATCGCGATTGTGGTTTTAGGTCAAGGATGGTGGAGCCTGATTAAGGCCCATGTGTCCGAGGTCCTCCTTGCCGGTTTCTCCGGCGCACCAGTAAAATTGTCAATCTCGGCGGGTGTCATCTACGGAAGTCCATGATTTCTCGACATATCGCGATTTCCAGACCGGTGACAGAATTGCTTCACTTCACGATGGGGAAACGGGAGGGTCGATGTCAGCGCGCAGTCACCCCAGCGGCCAGTTCGTCCCGGCACTCTACAATTTCAACAGGGAGGTGCTCAACGGCAGTTTGCGCACGCGGCGCCCAGAGGCGGCAAATATCGCGTTACAGAGTGCAGGCAGCGCGGACGGATAGGCGGGTTCGCCCAGTCCGGTGGGTGAATAATCCGTTTTGATGAACTCTATGTGCATCGGCGGGATTTTGCGGTTTCGAAGCAGGGTGTAGTCGTCATAGTTACTTTGTTGGACTCGGCCTTTTTCAAAGGTGATTTGCTGTCCGAATGCCGCGGACATGCCGTCCACGATGGAACCCATGATTTGATGCTCGGCGTTGGTCGGATTGACGATGTGCTTGCCGACGTCCACCGCCACCCAAATGTGCTGCGGGGTGACCGTGCCGTCGGGGCTCACGGCCACTTGATGGACTTGGGCAACGTAGCCGACATGACTCCAATAACATGCGAATCCCAGTCCGGTGTGCGCCGGCAACTGATGGCGCGACACCCAATTGGAAATATTCCGTGCGCGCTCTATGACGGCGATCATGCGGGCGGCCATGAAACTTGGCCCAAAGCGACCGGGAGGGTGACCCTCGCCCTCGCCGGAATTGGGATTGCGCAGCAGCGCCAACTGAAAGTCGATCGGGTCGCGGCCCGCGGCGTGTGCGACTTCGTCCAAGAACGACTGGAATACCCAGGCATGCGCGTTATCGCCCGGTGCGCGTAGCGGCCCTACCGGAACATTGAACGGAATGCGGGACGTGCGCAGCGCATAATTCTTGACGAATCCAGCGGGGAAGGAGTCCCGATTGGGAACCGACGAACCGGCGAAATATTCATTGCGCGCGAACCCGGCAAAATGGTTGTGCCAGGTCTCAAGTCTGCCGTCCTTGCTGAGTCCTGCGGTCAGCTGGTGATAGCCGCCGGGCCGATAGAAGTCATGCTGCATCTCGTCCTCACGAGCCCACAGTACTTTGATCGGGCCATTGATCTCCTTGGAGATCGCGGCCGCCTCGATCATGTAATCGTTGGCAAGCCGCCTCCCAAAACCGCCGCCACATCGAATCATGTGAATGGTGATGTTGTTCGGAGCAATGCCGAGGAGTTTGGCCACACCCGCGCGGCCTGGCGCCGGATTTTGGGTGGGGGCCCAGATTTCGACCTGTCCGTCCCGGTAGGAGGCGACGCAGTTCTGCGGTTCCATGGGAGCATGCGATATGAAGGGATAGGAATAGGTGGCATGCACCAGCTTGGCGGCGCCGCTCAGCGCGGCATCGGGATTCCCGTCGACCCGGATATCTGCCTGCGGTGGCTGCGATAGCAATTCCTTTGCCTTCGCATCGAAGCTGGCGGTCGAATCGTTGGCATGCGGACCTTCTTCCCAATCTACTCGTAACTTGCCGCGCGCCTTCTGGGCATGCCACCAAGTATCGGCCACGATGGCGACGCCGCCGCGCAAGCCATCATCGATGCCAGCGCCGGGCGTCCCCGGTGGGGTCTCCAGAGCGCGCGGAGTTCCTTTCAACACAAACACATGGCTGACACCGGGCATGGACTTGATGTCATCCAGATTGCAGCTCTTGACGGCCGCGTCGAAAACCGGACCCTTTTGATACACCGCATACTTCATGCCCGGCACCTTGACATCGATGCCGAACTGCTGCTGTCCTGTGACGATCCGCGCTTTATCGGGATCGAGGACTGATTTTCCGATGATCTTGAACGTCGATTCGTCTTTCAGTTTGACGGTCTCAAGGTCCGGCTGGGGCAGCTTGGATGCATCCTCCGCCAGCAATCCATAGGTCAGCATGCGGCCGGTCGGCGCATGGCTCACAATGCCGTCGGATGTCGAACATTCCGCAGCGGGCACGCCCCATCTTGCCGCCGCCGCGGAAATCAGCATCTGTCGGGCTGCGGCACCGGCTTTGCGCAGAGGCATCCAATTGGACGGAGTGGAGTAGCTCCCGCCGGAAGACTGGCTCCCCATTTTGCCGCCTTGGTAGTCGGCCATTTCGATCACGACGTCTTTCCACGCGACATCGAACTCTTCAGCAAAGATCATCGGTAACGCGGTCTTCGTGCCCTGACCCACTTCGGGGTTTGGAGCGAAGATGGTCACGACACCTGAGGGCGAGAGGCGTGCAAAGAGCGTGACCATGCTGCCGTCGGTGTCCCCGGACGAGCCGAGGGCTCTCAGGGAGGGAAAGGTGGCGGCAAACACGATGCCACCCCCGGCAGCGAGGCTTGCGGTCAGGAAGCCGCGTCGCGACAGGACAGTCTGCGGCGGGTGGTTGTCGAGATGAGAAGGATGGGTTGCCATTGGCGCCTCCATTACGGGCTTTGCGCTTCACCGAGCTGTTTAATGGCTGTGCGGATCCGTGTGTAGCAACCGCAGCGACAGATGTTTCCCGCCATGCCGGCATCGATGTCCTTGTCCATGGGTCGAGGCGTCTGCGTGAGTAACGCGACTGCCGACATGATCTGTCCACCCTGACAGTAACCACATTGGGGCACATCCAGCGTGAGCCAGCGCTCTTGTACCTTTTTGCCGATGGCCGTTTCGCCGATGCCTTCGATGGTGGTGATCTGCATGTCGGCGACGGATTCCAGCGGCAGTTGGCAGGAGCGGACCGCAGACCCGTTGGCGTGCACCGTGCATGCACCGCACTGCCCGATTCCGCAACCGAATTTGGTGCCCGTCAGATTGAGGATATCTCGCAATACCCACAAGAGCGGCGTATCGCTCTCGGCATCCACATCGTACTTAATGCCATTGACTCGGATGGTGTAGCTCATTCTCGCGCCTCTTGCTGATGCCGCCGAGCATTCTGTCACTAACAACGGCAGACTGCGACAGGGAGACTGAGGGCTGCAGGGGGTTCCCGTGTGTTGTGGCATGGCCGCCGGTATCGGTCACCTTCCACCATTCACCAATCCGCAGTCTCCCCGTTCGCGGAAAACGACAGCGAGTGTGTCCGCAAAGGGTCCCCTAAGTTTCCGGGATCTATTGGTAGAAACTTCGACATGCGGATCGGATGAGTTGTCTTTCGACGCGGAGGTCTAATGGATGTGACTGTCGGCGATGACAGGTTCGATCGGTACTACCGAAGGATTCGGCTAGGTCTTCGTTTAATAGCCCACGGCGCTCGCGCGCAAACGGCAAGCGACTGGAGCGGATTGACGCTGGATCAACTTGTGACGCTGCGTAAGCGGTGGATGCCGGGCGCGGAACATGGTTTTCGCGGACCATCTCCGACTTCCTATAAGCCCTTTTTCAGGTCGGCGCTCAAGGCGAGTCATGCCGCAATGTTCGTCGGCATTCATCGCTTGATTGGGATTGACGCATCCAAGCCGAGTCTTGAAGGCGGGGAAAAGCTGTGCGAAGCGTTTGAGATTTACCGGGAATGGGAGCCGGACGCGCACCTGGAGTTTGACTACGCCGTGCTACTGGCGACTCGAGTGGTGAAGGGTGAGGAAGTTGAGCTTTCGACCTGTGCCCGCTGCGGGTGCGCGCTGCTCCTGGATAAATTGAAAATTCCTCAGCCAAGGTGCGCCCAGTGTCGGAGCAAATCCGATAAAGCGAGTCCACGCCGCCATCGAGTTCCCAGCCATTGAAACCAACTTCTATCTCTTTCGAGGCAAGCCGGTGGACCAGATTGAAGCGCTTGAAATAGGAGGGCGGCGGTGGACTCGAACGTGTCACGTCCTGCCATTGAGGAACTCATGGAACATTTCGTTTCCGCGGCTCTTGGCCTCGATATTGTGTCTCGGATTGGGCAGCTGAGTGAGTTGCCGACACATCATCGGGATACCCTAACCAAGTTGCAGTGCGCAGGCCGCATAACGGCAGTTTAGTCCACAAATAGAGGTCCGGTACGCGTCTCCGCCGAGTATGATCACGCCCAGGCGCAACGCGTGAAAGCGCATGTTCTATTGATCGGATGGTGGATGGAACCTGGCGAGTACCACGAGCATTGGTGGCATTGCTATCCCGAGCGACCACGCGAGTGGATTATCGGCCCAGGGCGACCCGCCGAATGAACCGTTGGGGGGGGTTATTGGAGCACGCGCATTGAGGCACGTGGGTCTTGATCGGCGCATCGCGATCTCGAAAGCAACGCGCTGGGAGCGCTTTTTTTTCGTCGACACATCAACGAAATTGAATTGACGACAATCACGGAGGTAGCAATGGCCAGCGATTCCGAACATGAACTCAACCGACTCACGGAAGTGCGTAGGTTCGACTTTCTATATGAGGCAAAACAAGCCGAACTGCGCCGCATCTGTTCGATCGCCAAGAGGTTATTCGGGGCGAACCAAGCATCGGTGGTGATGGTCGATTCGGACCACATGAAGGTGCTGGAAACGGACGGATCACCGATCACAACCGCGCCGTTGCGAAATTCCTTGTCCGAGCAAACCGTGGAGGCGGGCTGTTTCTACGAGAGCATCGACATCCCGGAGGACGACGGCAACGGGCCGCGCAGCCGAGGCCTTCGCCATTTTGCCGGAGTGCCGCTGCAGCCTACGCCGGGCCGAATCGTCGGGATCTTCGGAATTATGACCAAGCAGGTCCGGCAGTTTAGTGAAGAAGACCGGGAAAGCCTGATCGCCCTTGGGCAAGTGATCGAAGATGAGATGCGGCTGTTCCTCGCCAGTCAGGAACGGAGGGAGCGTGAGGTCGCCTTCAACCTGGCGCGCGAGCAGGCGGAGGCGGCCAATCGTGCCAAGAGTGAGTTCTTGGCAAACATGAGCCATGAGATTCGCACGCCGATGAATGGGGTGATCGGCATGGCGGACCTATTGCTCGATACGCAGCTGGACTCGCTGCAGAGAGACTATGTGGGGACCATCCGCGATAGCGGCAACGCGTTGCTTACCATCATCAATGACATTTTGGATTTCTCGAAGGTCGAAGCCGGTAAGCTCGAGCTCGAGCAGCTGGACGTGGATTTGCGCGATACATTCGAGGATGTGGCGCGGCTGCTATCCATTCAGGCGCATGCCAAGGGGCTTGAGGTCATCGCGCAGATCGATCCGAAGCTCCCGGGCCTGGTCAAGGGTGACGCGGGACGGATTCGCCAGATACTCCTAAATCTCGCCGGCAATGCGGTGAAGTTCACTGCGAAGGGGGAGGTGTCGCTGGAGATCAAGGTCCTAGAGACTTCCGAATTCGGCACTCGGGTGAAATGTGAGGTGCGCGACACCGGCATCGGTATTCCGGCGGATCGCCTGCAGCTCTTGTTCTCGCCGTTTGTGCAGATGGACACCTCAACCACACGTAAATTCGGCGGCACGGGACTGGGATTGTCTATCGTGCGTAAACTGGTTGAGCTGATGGGCGGCAGCACGGGCGTCGAGAGCACGGAAGGCAAAGGCTCGGTGTTCTGGTTCACGGCGATGTTTGCGCCCGCCGCCCCCGATGCGGCCCAGCGAAAATACGCAGCGCCGGCCTCGATCCAGGGGCAGCGGGTGTTGGTGGTGGATGACAATGCGACCAATCGGAAAGTCCTGATGGGCCAACTGCTCCTCTGCGGAGTGGAGCCAATGTCGGCAAGCTCTGCGGATGAGGCGCTCGCATTGCTCCGGCAGTCGCGCGCTGCGGGTCGGACGTTTGACGCTGCACTGCTCGATCACCAAATGCCGGATTGTGACGGCGCGGAGTTGGGCCGAATCATCATTGCCGATGAGACCCTAAGGCAGACGCGGCTGGTTCTGCTGACCTCTTCAGGTCAACGGGGCGACAGTCATTTGTTTGCGGACATCGGCTTCGCGGGGTATTTGTTGAAGCCGGTCGCGCTGTTGGATCTGACGGATTGTCTGATGCTCATTCTCGGCAACACCGCTGAATCGTGGCATTTGAAAAACCAACCCATCGTCACGCGGCACGCGCTGCGTGCGCAGCGGCACCGATCGCCCAAACGCGTCCTGCTGGCCGAGGACAATTTAGTCAACCAAAAGGTGGCCATGCGCATGCTGGAGAAGCTCCAGTGTCATGTCGAGGTGGTGGCGGATGGCCTTGCGACCATCGAGGCATGGCGGAAGGGAAACTTCGATCTGATTCTCATGGATTGCCAGATGCCCGGCATGGATGGCTATGAGGCCACCCGGGAAATTCGCAAATTGGAGCAGGGCCAGCGGCATATCACGATCGTGGCGCTCACGGCGAATGCTATGAAAGGAGATGAGGAGAAATGTCGTGCGGCCGGCATGGATGATTTCCTGACAAAGCCCATCGATCGCGTCAAGCTGGAAGCTTGTGTTGACGCACTGATGGCTGGCACGGGTTCCACGGGTGCTGTGCCGGTGCTGAATTCCGCCGCGATGGCGGTTTTGGCGGAAAAGGAGGCTGCGGGCGGCCCATACAAAGCTGAATAAACCGAGACTGGCGTTGGAGGGGCGACCGTGAGGTAGCACAGTCAGTAATTCTTCGGCGCCCTGCAAGCTGGAAAGAGTCAACTCGGTCCGCAATGCAAGGATACGAAGGATACGGGAGTTTTGTGGAGTGTTCAGTCCTCGACGAACAATGACAGCAACCCGTAGTACAAAAAAAGAATCACGCCGAAGCTCAACGAAATCCCAAGAACTTTGACGAAGGGGAATCGCGGGCCAACAGCGGACATCTCAAACAGGACGGACGCGAGGATACCGAGGACTAGCCCTGCGCCGCAGACGAACCCGACAACGGGTTCGAGCGCAAGTAGGGCTGCCGCGATCGGCAGGCGCATGGCATTCCACAGTATCCTGACCGTGCCCGTGACCGCGAGTAAGGGCCGCGCGTAGTTGAATCCGGTCTCCATGCTGTGTGAGGTTTTCATCCGACTCCGACTGTAGACCCGTCATTCAGCTCTGCGCAAGAGTATTTGCCCTGTTGACCCGGAAACGGCGCCGGCGTTTAAACGCGCATCAGCGATAGGCCGATTTCTTCCGCGATTTTCCCACCTGCTTTTGCGCTCCTGTTGGAAGAGTCTTCTCATCGGTAAACCCCCTATGAGGATTCTCGCAATGACTATCGAAGCAACTGCCACCGTTAGCCGCCCAGAGAAAACGCATGTAGCCGTCACCATCTCACCGTGGGTCAATGAACCGCTTCCCGATATCCAGGGGATTTTGTGTTCGCGCGATCTCGCGCGGCTGACTCGTCGACCGCGCTGGGTGCTCTGTGGATTGGCGCTCATTGGCAAATTTCCACGCAAGAGACGATTCCGTGGCCGACTGGTCGGATGGTGCCGAGCGGAAGTCTTGGACTGGATGTCGCGCGATCTCGCGGCTCCGACGGATAGCGCTGAGCGTTTAAACGGCACTCGCCGCTGCACGCGGCCAGCTCCGCGACAGACATGTTTGCCGCTGGAGTGCGGCTCCCGCTGCACTCGGGCAAGAGACTATTCCGAGCGACCCGTCCGCGGAGGGCTGTCGCCAAAGCGTTTCGACGACGATAGGAACCAGTGTAAAGGACCGTGAAGACTCTCGACCTCAAGGAAGCAGCGGAATTCCTCCACATGCACCCGGAGGAGGTCCGCTCGCGGGCTAAACGCGGTCTCATACCGGGTGCGAAAACCGGGCGCCGGTGGGTCTTCCTCGATGCCGATCTCGCGGCGCACATCCGTTCGCTGTATTCTCAGCCACGGCAAGCGCTGCAAGTGACATCAGGAAAGGAGCTGATATGTCACTACACAGACGCGGCAGGATCTGGTGGATCGACGTCCGCACTCCGCAAGGGGAGCGAATACGCCGAACTACTGAGACTGCCAACAAAGCCCTAGCGCAGGAATTTCATGATCGCATCAAGGTGGAGCTGTGGCGCATCGACAAGCTCGGTGCCAAACCAAAGCGCACCTGGAACGATGCCGTGGTGAGATGGCTGAAAGAGAATGGTCACAAGGCGACGGCGGACGAAGACGTAAGCAAATTACGTTGGCTCGACCGACTGCTGCGTGGCAAGGATCTCGCCGCCATTGATCGCAACGTCATCGATGCTGTGACCAAGGAAAAGCTTGGCGAAGGGTGGACGAACGCGACGGTAAATCGGACGCTGGAGTTGCTGCGTGCGGTACTTCGCAAATCTGTGAACGAATGGGCATTCTCGCCCGGCTAACGCTGCGACTCGATCGTCGGCGGCAAGATCTTTTTCTTCTTTCGCATCGTCGATTCGTCTCCCGGAAATGTGGGAGCGAATCTTGTCGGTTTTCTCTGATTCGCGGTAAGCGATTAGATAACATTAGATAACCACACTCTACCGCGGTAAGTAGAGAGCTGTTGGTATGTCGCTTTTCCTAAGCAGGAGGATGCGACGAATGACACGAGACCAGTCGAACGCGAGGTGGCACGCGCGACAGGGGCTGCGCAGTTCAGGCCTGACGATGAAAGAGTTTGCGCAGCGTGAGGGTTTTTGCGCGCCCAGCGCATATCGGTGGCTGCGCAAGGCGCGTCGCGCTGGGCTGTGGTCGGATGAGCCGAAGCCCGCGAAGGCGATGGCGGTGACAAAGCCACGAGGGACGGCGGTGTTTGCGCGCGTGGCGGTGAGCGACACGCCGTCTCGAAGCTCGATGCTGCTGCGATTGGTACTGACCAACGGCCGTCGCGCCGAGCTGGAGATCGGCGGTCGAGCAACTCGGCGAGTTGCTCGACTTGCTCGAGCGCTGCGCATGATCCGGCCGACCGCGGCTGCGGTAGTGTATCTGTGCGTGGCGCCGACGGATTTGCGCAAGCAGGCGGCCTCGCTGGCTTTGCTGGTGGAGCGCTCGTGTGGCCACCACGCGCAACGGAGTCGTCGAGGTCACTTGGTGCAATTGGTAACGGGGCGGCGCAAGCGGGTGGGCCATGTGGCGCGCCAGAACGTGAGAGCCCTTCACTCCCATTTTAACGCCGCAGGCAAACACTCGGGCGAGATCCAGGCGCTACCCCTGTGCTACCCGGATAGAAGGTATGGCTGTCGGTAAGCGTGTAAGTTCCTGATTTGATTGGTATCGGGGGTGCGCTTTGCGCCGTACCGGCACCTATAAATATGGCCCTGCCGCTATTACCGCCAGCCTAAAACGGCCCTACCCCTGGCCCTGGTGGCGGGTAGGCGGCCAGCGCCTGCCAGCGGGCACCGTAGGCGGTTTGGCATCCGCCTGGTGCATGGCTTTGGGGGGTTACCTAACCCCGCCCGGCCGCCCTACCCGCTGGCCTATGGGGCCGCAACCCTAGCCAGCCCGCCCTGGTGATTACTGAGCGTTTTAATTTTTAATTAAAACAGCCCAATTCTCCGCCAGCCACATCGTTACGGAATTCGACCGCCGAATCTAAATGTAAGCGCCAGAACTTCATCGTCGCGCAGGAGGCATTGGAGAAGTTCCCCGCCCCGTCATGAGATCGCGATGGTGGTAGCGGGTTCACTCGGGCACGAGGAGAAAAACTCGTGACGGAACTGGTTCTTACGATTTGATTGGTAGCGGGGGGACGCTTTGTTGAACGTCTGAGTGTTGAGCTGAATGCCGCCACAGGTGCTGGTTCCATACGCCGTTTGCAACGACCCATCCGTTTGGGTCACACAGCCGCAACCTCCCCGAACTTTGCCGGGCTTCGCTGCTGCGGTGCAGGGCGCCACCCGGCATTCTGGTCGATGAACTGCCGAAACCAGATTTCAAGGGTAACTGTTCTCCAAGTTTGCTGTGGATTGGCACGTATATACTTTGTGGCGTGGTGCCGAGACCGGCCAAAGCAGTCCAACAACCAGTCCCGATCCAACCACCCGCGTTCTAGGGTCCGCTTATCGGTCATCAGTTGTCGTACCGAATCGAGGCCGGCGCCGTCCCCCAACCAACCTGCGAAATTCCAAGGAAAACCCAGCTTATGGCGCCGGCATCGGACCTGTTCGGGAAGAATGCCCTGAGTCGCTCGCCGCAAAAGGGATTTCGTCCATCCGCGAGCGATTTTCTCCTGATATTCCAACGAAAAACAAAATTCAACCAGTCGATGATCGAGGAAAGGCAATCTTGATTCCAACGAGAATGCCATGCTGAGGGCATCTTCTGCATGCAATAGTTCGGGCAGGCCTGCCGTCCTGAATTCATGCCACAACGCATTGTTCAGTCGACTCTGATAGGGTCCGCGCGGTGGACCCGTTGCGGCCGTTACACTCGCCGAAGGGAGTGTCGAGGTGTGCAGCGCTTTCCACTGGCTGCGTAAACGTCGCGCAACCTCGTTGAACAATAGCTGAGGGAGTATGCGATGGATTCCCTTCGACACCCGCCCCAGACCGTACAGATCGCCAGGAAGTGACCAACGAGATGATCGATTGGGAAGACGGCGGTCGAGTCGATCCCGAAAGTACGGCCATATCATACGATCGTAACCGCCGAGCAATTCGTCGGCGCCGTTTCCTCCCAGAACGACCGTGGCGAAGCGGCTGGCCTCACGCAGCACATGCCATTGAGGGTATCTTCCGCGCAAGGGTGTGGGTGCATCATGGTGCCACACGATTGATTCGATGGTCGGCATCAAACCCTCCGCGGAAGGCGTCACCCAGTGAATACGATACCGGTGGGGATTATCCGCCACCATCTGCGCGTACCGGCTCTCGTCGAGAGACTTCGAGGTATATTTGAGGGAGATGCATTCCAACGGCTGCTGGCTGTCGCCGGCGGCCAGACGTGCCACCGTGCTCGAGTCCAGCCCCCCGCTCAACAGCACCGCAACCGGCACGTCGCTGCGTAATCGCAGTTGGACGGCGTCGCGAAGCAGATGCAAGAACGCTTCCGGCGCTTCGGACCTCGGGCTTTCGACTCCCAATTTGAAGTGCCAGTGCTTCGCTTTCGATTCCCGCGTCGACTCGATACGCAGGAGCTGGCCCGGCAAGACGGAGTGAATGTTGTCGAAAAAGGTGCTCTCTCCGGCGTCGGGATCTGTCAGCTCATCATTGATGAATGCCAGCACGTGCCGAGGATTTGGCCTGCGTTCCTCGGGAAACGCGGCAAGGATGGCCTTGGCCTCGGACGCAAAGGCAACGCGGGGCCCTTTCAGGGAATATAGCAATGGCTTTATTCCGAAGCGATCTCGGGAAAGGATCAACTCGCGCCGCGAGGGATGCCAAAACGCAGCGGCCCACATGCCGTTCAGCTTTTCGAAGCACTTCTCACCCCAGGTACGGTAGGACCACAAGAGAACTTCGGTGTCGTTGTCGGCTCGTAGCGGCACTCCGGCCGATCTCAGTTCCTCCGCCAGCTGCCGATAATTGTGTATCTCACCGTTGTAGGTCATGCATATCGATCGATCCGGCAGCCAGATCGGTTGCGCCGCCGCCGTCGACAGATCGATAATTTTCAGACGCCGATGTCCTATCGCGACGCCACCCTCGACAAAAAGACCCACCCCGTCAGGACCTCGATGTGTGAGCGAGTCGACCATCGCCTCGAGAGCATGACGCCCGACCGCTCGATTGTCCCTATGCCATATGCCCGCTATTCCACACATCGAAAAACGTTAACACCGTGCATGCCGCGCTGCCGTGACGCAGTCGTGATCGCGTTCAGCCGAGCGACCTCTGCACTAGGATGGCCTACGGCGTCGGCGTTGAGCCCGCGCCAATTGCTCAGCGGCATCATCGATAACGCGTTGCGCGGCTTCAAGATGATTATCAGCGGCGGATAGCACCAACGTAAACGATGCGGGGAGAAACACCGTGGCGGCCCGAATGCTTGCTCGGCTGGGCAGATCTCCACTGAGAAGACGCTCTGTGTATTCCGATCATAGGTTACACATCATTCCGGCGGTGAGTGTCAAGATAGTTGTCGCGCGATTCAAGCAGCCGCCTGCAGAGCTGGTTTAGGCGGATTGAGAAGCACGAGTCCGACCGGCGTCCAGTCACGAGTGCCACCACTCCAGCGCTCAGGATTCGAAGCGCGAGCGCGCTGATAGAGTTCGTGACGCCGGGCGAGGATGTCGTGTTCGCGGCCGCAATGGCGTTCATCCGGTGTTACGAAGCGGATCGCGCTGTGTCGATGCTCGCCGTTATACCAGCCGACAATCGCTCGACCCATCGCCGAGCGGCCGGAGCGTCCGCGAACGGCACCGGCGGGTATGCGGCCGTATATTTTAAAGTGTGGAAGAGAGACTCGGAGTACGGATTGTCATTGGAGACATGAGGGCGGCTGAAGGACGGCACCACGCCGAGCCACTGTAACGTCGAGACCATCGTGTTGCCACGCATGGGCTTGCCATTGTCGGAGTGCAGCAGAAGGCCTCGAGGGTCAACCTGGCGGTCTCGACAGACCTCAGTGATGAACTCGGCGGCACTTTCCCCCGATTCTCGGTCAGCGATCTTCCAGCCAAAGATGCGCCTGCTCCAGACGTCCATGACGAGATACAAATACTGGTAAATGCCGCGCACGTTAGTGGGCAACCAAGTGATATACTAGCTCCAGACCCTATTCGGCGCCGATGCACGATGGACCGTGCTCGAGCGGGTGACGTGGGTTCGACTCCTTGGCCGCCGCGTTCGTCGTAACCCGTGCCGGCGCTGCAACCGGTAAAAGGTCGATTCCGATGCGAGGTACAGACCCTCGTCAGCAAGCTGCGGAACCAGCTGTTTTCGCGACAGTTCCGCGTACCGGGAGCTCCTCAGCACGCTCAGCGCCTGCGCCTCTTCAGCCAGCGAGAGGGCCTTCAGCGGACGGTGATGGGGATCATTTCGGGCATCTTCGCCTTCCGGATGGTTACGCCAGCGCTCGATGGTGCGGGCCGAGATGCCGACCACATGACAGGCCTGCGCCAACCGCGCGCCGCCGGCTTGGGCCTGGTCGATCGCGCTCAAGATGACTTCTCGTACGCCTCGTCGGTGTCGTCTTGCTCGTCGCTGTAGTAGCTGTCGATCGTTTTTTTTAGCACGAGTAGCACCGCCGCCTCGGCCAGGGCCTTCTCCTTGCGAGCCAGCTCTCGCTCGAGCTTGCGGATGCGCTTGGTGGTCGCAACAGAGCCTTGGCCATCTTCCTCCAGTGCGATCCTCCATCGCTCAAAATCCGCTAACTTGATGCCTTCGCGCTCAAGGTTCGCTGTCAGCTGCTCGCCACTAAGTTTTGATGCGCCGGCGAGCGCCTGAGCCTCCTGCTCGACGGTCCACACCGGTACCTTTGGAGTGCTAGAGGCCACCGACGGAAGGTTACGCGCCTCGTGCAGCCATCGCGACAAGTTCTGCTGTCGGACACCGATCTCGCGGGCAAGCTGCGAGGAATTTACCGCGTGCTTCCCGGTCAGCCGCTCGACCATCTTCTGCTTAAAGGCTATGGAATAGGCTTTGGTCATCATGTCGTCCCTGGGTTCGAAAGATCTCTGAGGATCTAAGATGAGAGGAAGCGACAACTACCTTGACACAGGGGGCCGGTATAAACCGTTACCCATGTGCCCGGAACGGACACACGATCCTGGCACGGGGCGCGATGCAACGCGGCATTTGGAGAAGCCACTCAGGCGGCATTGACCAAAATTCTCCCGGGTGAGGAAGATCGTTTCGGCAAATGAACGCGGATTTCGATATCACTGCCGAGGGCTGTTAGAAAAGTCATCAGCCGTTCGACTGAAAACCCCTCGAGCTTATAGTGTTTGAGCGCGGAAATTTTGGGCTGATTGATGGATAACGCAGTGGCTGCGGCCGCTTGCGTTAGCCGGCGTGATTCCAGCAGGCGATTGACCGCAACGGCGAGCCGAACCTTCGTATCAAGCTCCGCGGCATCCGGAAGGCCGAGATCGGCAAAGACATTGCCGGAACTCGCCACGACTCTATTGACGCTTTTGGCTTGCTTGGCCATACCTCACCTCGTAATCTGCTTGTGCCGCCTTTAGGCGCTGCTCAATCATTTCAACATCCGTCTTCGCCGTGCGCGTCCCACTTGGCGATTTCTTCTGAAAACAGTGCAGGACGTACAGCGCATGCTCAAATCGCACTACATACCCTGCGCGAAACGTGGCGGTCTTATAATCGCTCACCACCTCAAAGACACCAGGCCCGAGACCTTTCCAAGGCTCGGCATCCGGGTGTTTGCCGCCATACTGCGCAACACTCAAGGCGGCGCCCATCTGACGAACCACGGGGTCCGGCATTGCGAGCAAATCGCGTTTGCTTGAACCGATCCAAAACAGCGGTTTCCCACCGGGAACCAACCTTCGGCGCATGGATCAAATATCCTCGTTTTAGGATAATATCCTAATTCCAGGATGAATGCTAATTTCCGCAATCGACCCTTAACCTCTCCGGCCTGTCGCCATCGTCCGCTTACAAGGCGCTCGATTCACCTCTGTCGTCGCTGGTCCAATTCGTCGGGCCGATTGTCAGGCGGGGACGCCATCCAAGAAATCATCCGTAGAAAGGTGAAGCCAGAAACCTGTTAAGTGTATGATAATCCTAATAGAATTGTCGTTTGTTGGGCAGGTCTGCGTGCCACCTTAATCGGTCTAGGCTTGCACAAAACTTCAATATAATTTAAGTTTTGTGTATGAACTCAGTCCCGGTCGCCGAACCCAACTGGCAAGCGCTTTACGACATTGCCGCGTCCCAAGATGGTCTATTCACGACCCGTCAGGCCGCTGCCGCCGGCTACTCGGACCCGCTTCTAGCTCACCATCAAAAGGTTGGGCGCATCGTGCGAATACGCCGCGGAATTTATCGCCTGGTTCATTTCCCGACCGGCGAGCAGGAGGAGCTAGTCTCCGCGTGGCTGTGGACCGACGCAATGGGCGTGCTTTCGCATCAAACAGCGCTGTCGCTACAAGGCCTTTCCGATGCGCTGCCGGCACAAATTCATCTGACCCTACCGCTGACATGGCGACAACGGCGGCTTCGCGTCCCGAAAGGCCTCGTGCTCCGTTACGCCGATGTACCGGCACAAGATCGATCATGGAACGGCGCAGTGCCCGTGACTTCCACCCGCCGCACGCTCAACGACTGCGCCCTCGCGGGCCTCTCGCCCGATCTGCTCCGCCAGGCTACGAAGCAAGCCCTCGCCCGCGGGCTGGTGACGCAGTCGGAACTTGCCGATGTTGAAAAGACTCTCAAGCCCTTTGGGGGAATTAGGGGATGACGGCACGAACGTACAGCTCTCCTAAAGCCTTCAAAGAGGCGCTGGAACAACGACTGAGGTCCGCATCGAAGAACGGTGTCGACTTTGCGCGCCGACGACAGCTACTGGTGTTCGACCGGTTCTTGGCGCGCGTCGTCGCCGTTCTGAGGGACACGGTGCTCCTGAAAGGCGGACTCGTACTTGAACTTCGCCTGGAACGCGCTCGGACCACTAAAGATATCGACCTGCGGCTGACCGGCTCACCACAGACCGTACTAGCAGATCTTCAGGAAGCTGGACGGCACGTCCTCGGCGATTTCATGGCCTTCGAAGTGAGTCGCGACACGGAACAGCCCGAAATCCAAAACGAAGGAATGAAGTACGAAGGCCTGAGATTCCGCGCCGAGTGCCGATTGGCCGGCAAGCTATACGGCCAAGCATTCGGCGTTGATGTCGCCTTCGGCGATCCCATTCTGGGCGAGCCCGAAACCGTCGTCGCCGGCGATGTGCTCAAGTTCGCGGGTATTGCACCGCCGGTGGTGCGGCTGTATCCGATTGAGACCCACATCGCCGAGAAGCTGCACGCATACACGATGCCACGTGCGCGCCCCAATACTCGCATCAAAGACCTTCCCGACATCGCGTTGCTCGCCACCACGCGGCCGCTCGAAGCAGTGCGACTGCGCTCGGCGTTGGAACGCACGTTTGAATTTCGCGCGACTCATTCCATACCGTCGTCTCTTCCGGATCCACCCGCGAACTGGTCGATCCCCTATCGCGAGATGGCACGAGCGAATGAGCTTGCGTGGACAACTCTGGAACAACTCACCACCGCGGTGACGGGGTTTATCAATCCACTGCTTGCCGATAGCGGTAGAATTTGGCGCCCTGCCGAGTGGAAATGGCAGCGATAAGAGACAGCCAAACTTTTCGGTGCGCAGATCAGCGAGAAACTGACGGCACCTTCGTCGCGGATCAGGGTAGTGGACCAACCGTTCGCGGCCAATGAGCTCCGAATCTTCGAAGAAATGCGCTGCGATCCGGCATTATACGTAGCGATCGAGAAGTCACCGGAGTACCGATGACCTTCCCCAAACTAAGTGCCCTCACAATGATGAAGACCGTTACAAGATCGACAAATTCTTGCGCTATGTGACACGCAGCTATGACGCGACCGAGAGATCCTGTTCTGCAAGAACTCGCCCGCGAGGAAGCGAGGTTGGCGGACCTTGAGCGTACTCGGGATGAGGTGCGAGCCAGGATCGAATCGCTTCGTTCGGAGCTCACTTGCGTCACCGCCGCGGCGTCGCTGTCTCCCCGACTACCGCTCGCCGTTGATTGCAAGCCGCCCCGCACCACTGCCGACAAACTGCAACTGTTCCGATCACTATTTCGCGGCCGCGGGGATATGTTCCCGCTTCGGTTCGTGAGCAAGAAGACGGGGAAGGCAGGCTACGCTCCCGCGTGCTTCAACAAGTGGGAACCTGGATGCCTGCTCAAGAGCGGAGGGAAGTGCAGCGACTGCCCGAATCAGGATTTTGTCCCTGTTAGCGACCAGCTTCTCATCGAACATCTGCAGGGTCGGCACGTCATGGGCGTCTACCCACTCCTCGAAGAGGAGACCTGTTGGTTTCTCGCAGTCGACTTTGACAAGGGTGGGTGGAAAGACGACGTGACGGCGTTCGCCGAAACCTGCCGATCTATCGGCGTTTCCGTTTCGATCGAGCGCTCCCGCTCCGGCAATGGCGGGCACGTGTGGATCTTCTTTGCTGCACCCGTGTCCGCAAACGTAGCGAGACGAATGGGCTGCTACCTGATCACCGAGACGATGAGTCGCCGGCATGAGCTGAGCATGACATCCTACGACCGCCTCTTTCCCAATCAAGACACGATGCCCCGCGGCGGTTTTGGCAATCTCATCGCGCTGCCCCTGCAATACGAGGCCCTGCAGCAGGGCAACAGTGTCTTTATTGACGAGCGGTTCGAGCCGTTTGCGGATCAGTGGGCTTTCCTTGCGTCCGTGCAGCGCATCGAGCCCAAGGCGGCGGAGGCGATCGCGACGGAGGCTACACGAACCGGACAGGTAGTAGGCGTTCGTGTAGCGGAAATCTCGGATGATGAAGAGACGGTGGCCCCCTGGAGGCGATCGCCATCAGGACTGATTTCAACAAAGCGCATCATCGGTCCATTGCCACGGGAGGTGAAGGCAGTGCTTGCTCAGCGGCTCTTTATCGACAAGATAGGATTACCCGCTGCGCTACTGAATCAGTTGAAGCGGCTTGCCGCCTTCCAAAATCCGGAATTCTACAAGAAGCAGAGAATGCGCCTCTATACCGGGACGACGCCGCGAGTGATCTCCTGCGCGGAGGACCTCGATCAATACATCTCGCTGCCCCGGTGTTGCGCCGTAGAGGCCGCGCAGCTGCTCGCTGAGCACGGGGTCACGTTGACCATCGATGACCAGCGCTACCACGGCACGGTACTCAACCTGCAGTTCAACGGCGACTTGACCGCCGTTCAAACGGATGCGGCCCGTGCGCTACTTGCCCACGACACCGGCGTGTTTGTTGCTCCGCCGGGCATCGGGAAGACGGTCCTTGGGACCTATCTCATCGCGCAGCGCACCTGCAATACTCTGATCCTGGTCCATCGTAAGCCGCTCCTCGAGCAGTGGATCGCGCAACTGGCGATCTTCCTTGGTATAGATGCAAAACAAATCGGTCAGATCGGGGGCGGGAAGCGCAAGCCCAACGGCCGCCTCGATGTCGCAATGATTCAAAGTCTCTATCACGACGACAACGTCGATAACCTCGTCGCCAGCTACGGACACGTCGTTGTCGATGAATGTCATCATCTGCCGGCGTTTTCATTCGAGCGAGTCCTGTCGGAGGTCAAAGCGCGCTATCTCGTCGGACTCACCGCGACGCCCCAGCGGCGCGACGGACGCCATCCGATCACTCAGATGCAGTTGGGTCCCGTGCGATTTCGCGTGGATGCGAAAAGCCAAGCCGCGCGCCGGCCGTTCGATCACCGGCTCATCGTGCGAGAGACCGGATTTGGAATGGACGGCGATCGCTCGACCATCGGCATCCAGGAGCTTTACCACGCTCTCGCGAACGACGGCGCCCGAAATAAACGAATCGTCGACGACGTGATCGCGGTCATGCAGGAAGGCCGCTCGCCGATTGTGCTCACCGAGCGTAAGGATCACCTCCAATACTTGGTTGGGGAACTCCGAGGATTCGTACGCCACATCGTGGTCCTGCAGGGCGGGATGTCCGGCCAGGAACGGCGTCGCAGCCTCGATCAGCTCGCATCCATTCCCGACAGCACCGAGCGGCTCATCCTCGCAACGGGCCGCTACATCGGCGAGGGATTTGATGACGCCCGGCTCGACACACTCTTTCTGGCGATGCCGGTCTCCTGGAGGGGCACGCTGATTCAGTACAGCGGTCGGCTGCATCGACGTCACCCGGCGAAGACTGAGGTTCGGGTCTACGACTACGTTGATCGTGAGGTTCCGATGCTACTCCGGATGTTCGAGAAGCGCCTCGCGGCATACCGTGCGATCGGATACGCACGCGGCGAGGCGCCGCTGGGATTCGCGGAACCTCCGGAGGAACGGACCATTGAGTACGACGAGGAGGCGCTTCGCCACTTCGACGAGGCGTATTGATGTCGCAAACGGGGGGGGGCCAGAACCCGATGGTCGTCGAGGAGGCTTGCCTCGCCGCGTGCGATGGACAAGCCGCTCGCACGCACGCCGCTACGTCGCGGAAGAAGCATCATACGTATCGCAAGGTGCTGAATTTGCGACCAATGCGGGACGGCGGGACTATGAGCGCCAGTAAATTCACCTCGCGAATTCACCATTGATCTGGCGGGTCGCGATGAGCCGGCGTTGCGTGATTCCAGTAAGTACTGTGCCTTTCTAGGGCACAATTTGGTCACAGTCTAGCGAACCCGGTTTGGAGATTTTCGTCGTAAGTTTTTGTTTTAATTGGTAGCGGGGGTAGGATTTGAACCTACGACCTTCGGGTTATGAGGCACATGTCGGGGTATTGGGGGTCTTTAAAATCAGTCACTTACAGCGCTTGCCCTCCCCTTACCCCGGCTATTCACGGCACAGTTACGGCACACCCAATTTGTCCTCGACACGATCCGGGCACAGGGGAAATCGTTGATCTGCCTGCGATCCTCAGCGAGACGCAAACTACAGCTCGCGGTTGCAATATGCATCGCTTACCACGGATTGCCGTCCGGTGAAGTCCCGAACACCTGCGACCAGTTGAAGCTCGGCGACGTGGCGTGGTGATAAGGGTGAGACTTGAAGTTGTTGCCGCCCATGAACGTGTGTGCCGCCGGCGTTGATCCCGTAGATAACCTCATAGGCCTTGGTCGTCGTGCCGTCGGTCCGCAGTGCGTACACCATGCCCAGTGTCGTCACCTCGCGTCCTTGCAACGGATTCTGGTACGAGCTGCCGACGAAGCCAACTATGCCTGGCATCGACTGCAGGTTGGCCGGCAGCGCCGTGTAGTCGCCCGACACCATCGAGCTGGCGTTGCTCAGGGCGTTCGGGATGCCGGGGCCCGTCGGGAACCAGTTTATCGATTTGCTCATTTGCCAATTTTACAATGGCCGTCAGTTCTGGCATTGGGCGGTTGCGAGCCGCGTAGCGCAGTCGTAGTAGCGCCTGGCGCTCCGATTGGTGGGCCATGGGCGATTCAGACTATTCCGCCCATTCCTATTCGGGTAAAACTCAAGCAAATAAGGGTGGTTTGCTTGATCCGGCAGAAAAACTAAAATATCTGACACGACGAATATGGCAGTGGCGTCCGTAAGGAGAGAAAGTTCGAACCAACTCCTTGAAACCCTTGAAGAATGGAACGACTACCTGGAACTCTAGTGCGCCTCTGCTTCCAACAGCCGCTAGCATGATACGTGGGCGAAGTTGCCAGGTCTTCAAGGGGTTTCCGGGGAGTTTCAGGTTTACCTTCGCTAGGCTAAGTGCCGCCTGAATGAATGCTGAGGTTGTCTTGTAATAGAGATCGCCAGTCGCCAAAAATGTACCCGCCGCCCGAGGCGTAGAACCCTCGGTTTACTCCTGTATACCCGGGCTGGGTTAACGCACTATGAAACTCGGCCGAATCAAGCCGGGGCGACTCTGCCAACATTGAATACGTCATGTGATACAAAACGTGACGCACCTGGTCATCGGGTAGTAACCGAATTACACCTATACCGTTAGCTCTCGCATAACTCAACGCCCCTTTCTGGAGGGCGCCAGAGATTGCCATTACTCCCTTCTTATTGGCCCCGGCGATTTGATCGAGCTTGGCCTTGAATTCTTCCACATCATCCACTGGAATTAAGTGAGAATAATCTTTGCATTCGCAAACCCAAAGCATTGACCATTGGGTAGCTGACGGAAGCCACACCTCAATCGACACATCAACGATAATGTTGTCATCACGGTCGCGCGAAAAGTACCCCTTTTTCTTGAATGGTTTGGCCGCCGCAGGAGACAGACCCAAGCGATCCTCTACCAACTCAGTTTTTATAGCCGCAAACACTCTGTCTTCGAAAGCATTTCCCTTGCTGACAGACGACATATGAGCTCACTCCGTTGGATCAACCCAGAAGCCCATCATGGACGCATTCACCCGCGAGCAGGTACAAGTATTCCACGATTGATACCGCGTTCGCGATGAAATGGCGAGACAAAGGATATGGCAAGTTTGGAGGCGAAAGTGTGCCCCAATTCAACAAATCACTCTGTGTGAAGCGAACCTTGAATACAGGAAAACGGAAATCCGACGTTACCCTTGATCTGCCCGCCCACCCGCCCCAAAGAGACGAGAGGCAGATCCGACGCGATGCCGCCTGGCTTCCGCCACGGCGAGCACCAGCCGCTGCGGGCTATTGCCGGGCACGGCGCGAACGTGCTATCCCGCCAAAATGAACTTCGAGCACAAGAAAATCGTCGAGAGAATTGCGAGGCTGGATGAGCCGCCATCAAAGCCCGAGGATTTCTCACTCTGGCTGCGGGGCGATGCCCACATCGCCTTTCTGGAGCAGAACGCGCGAGCGGACGAAATCGTCGTCTTCGCCTCTGGCGAGCACACATTCATCAACGCGGTTGCCGTCGCGGATGAGCGGCTGTCGCCCATCGACCGTCGAGACCTCATGGGCTGGAACTTCAATGCCCACCAATCGATCGCTAGCCTGGTTTCGAGCGCGGACGATATTTGGATTGAAAGGGGTCTGACTGGAACCGCAAGCAAGACGCTCGATGGCGGCGTGCAACTGATCTTCGGACGGGTCTTCGAGGAATGGAGCGGGCCTGGTCGCAGCTATCTGGAGCTTCACCAGGAATACGCCCACCTCAGCGGAATCCATTGGCGTTCCGAGAAGCGGGCTCACTGCCGCTTCAACAAGCACGGCGATCTTGAGCAAGTGGTTTCGATTACGACCCGCGATGACAAAGGCAGCGACATGGCGCTCGCGACGTTCAGGTGGGAGCCGTTGGAGGAATACCTTGCAGCAGGCAACGCGTCGCTGGTGCGGATGTTCGACATTCCCTTGTACCGGAAGACCGGATTCTCCGGGTGGTCGAGCGAGCCTCCCGAGGACGTTCAGCTCTCGGATGAATTCTTCTTCCATCGAAGGATCGACGGTGGTGCCTCTTACCTCCGGGGCGTCCAGATCATCCGCCCGCGCCGCCCGAAGAAGGTAATCTTCCCGGCTTGGGGCTCGGAGAACGAGAAGGAGGACAAGCAGTATGCTGAATTCATCGCCGAGGACTGGCGCAACAAGCGCGTAACCAAAATTTCTACCGACCCGGCAGTCACGACCAACTACTTCGAGGCGGCAGGCAATTCGCTGCCCTACGAGCTATCGCCCGCGTTCTTCAGGCCGGACGTGCTCCTGAAGTACAAGGCCGACCGCGAGAAGTACACGGTGGGCGAGCGCGAAGTGTCTTGCCGGGCGGCGTGGCACTTGAGGGGAATAGATGTCAACGAGGCCGGACAGGTCCACGCGTATATCGTCTATCTCCGCAGCCTGCCCTACACGGAGCAGATGCACTGGCTTGCCTACAACGAGGCCCCTAAGGCACGGATTTCACAGCGAGCTTACACGACGGACTTCAAGGGCGATTTCTCGACCATCCCGGACCCGGTGATGGATGTGATGCAGATCGTGCATCGCTGGCAGCATGACAAGGTTCCGTGGTGGACGCTGCGCGACGAAAAGCTTCTGGAGCGCGTGAACACGCCGCTCTCTGCCAGCCGCGATGAATGGGCGGAAGCCTTCATGGACCTGGCAAAGCTGGTGGTTGAAGGTTTCGAGACGAAGCCGATCCGCGCGAGGCTAGACGCGGAGAAAGTGCCGTACGACAAGGACGATAAGACAATCGCGCTGCTCGAAAAGCTGCTGAACAAGGGCAAATCTGGAGACGAGGTCGGAAAGCTGACTGGTCTGCGCACCGTTCAATACGTGCGAACGAAGGCGAAAGGGCATACCGGCGGCATTGAGGGGGATCAATTGGTTCAGGATGTGCTCACGGAGCATGAGACCTTCGCCAATCACTTCAGGCATGTATGCGGGCAGGTCTCCGACGAGCTGGAGACGGTTGAAAACTTTCTTTAGTAAGGGATGCAGGGAATGGATCGTGAATACACATCGGACAAAGTGCCGGACAAGCTCACGCGGCGAATTCAGGCCAGTAGCATCGCTGGCCGCTTTCGTCGCCGCGCCGCGCTGATGAAGGGAAACGCTCGCTGGGAACTGTCTACTGCTCAGTCGAGAGCTTTCTGCCCGGCGAAGGCATTCCGCCGGCGCGGTCCAAACGAGACCCCATCAATGACTCTTGTATCCGCGCGGGGGCGACATCGGCACGGCTCGCGCCGTGCATTTCTTTTTGCCGCAAATCGAACAGCGCATGCGCCGTGCTACATCATCAAGCTTGGCATCCCAACCGCATAGTTTGGCCAGCATGTGCGGTGTCGTGTGACGCTCACGAAGGCAGGAACCACAAGTCAGAACGAGGGTGTATTGCCCGAACTCATCGCTGAGCTTCGTGATTTTTAGGTGACCGCGCATGGACGGTACTGTACAAAACAACAGTACTTCGATACAGTGAGTTTTCTGGGCGAATATGTCGTTTATTGGGGTGGTTGTCGCGTGGTCGAGTCTTCAACACTACTGGTCTGATGCCCAAGAAGCGCGAGCCGATAGACGACCTGATTGATGCGCACGTGTGGATGGCGAGAACGTTGCCGGCCCAGGATTGTTTAATGCCAAAAGTAGATCCCAATTACCACCCTGCTTTCCCTCAGCCAGACGATCCTGGCGTCCTGGTTTGGCGCTACATGGACTTGGCGAAACTCCTCGGAATAGTCATGCGCGAGGAGTTGCAGCTGATTAGATTAGACCAATTACCCGACGAATTTGAGGGCATGTTCCCCAACAAGGCCCAGGATGCGTTCGTTGAATGGGTCAAAGGTGGGGGTGGATCGCCCACGGATGCAGACATCGAAATGCATCTGAAGAATTTCCGACAGTGGTCGCCGGGCGCTCGGGGGTCAACTTATGTTAGCTGTTGGAGAATTGGCAACTTTGAATCGGAAGCGATGTGGCGGATCTACTGTGGCACCAACAACGGCGTTGCAATCGCCCTACCGTACGAGGAATTGTTCGCGTCGATACCGAGGTCGGTCGCGTTCGTAGGGCAAGTCACGTATTTGAATTTTCAGGAGGAAACATTCCAGCCCGGAAATTCATTTGACTTGGCGATGCATAAAAGACACGAGTTCGATTATGAAGAGGAGGTTCGAATAGCAAAATATCCCGGCAGTGGCGGGATATCGACTGCCATTCCGTGGCCGACAAGATTTATACAAAAGATCGTTATTGGGCCGTATGCGCAAAGTTGGTACAGAGACGTGATCCGGGATGCTGTCGCGCGTATCTCACCAGCGTTGGCGTCGAAAGTAGAAGATTCTTCAATGCGGGGAATACGGTAGACGGGTGGCATGACTAAGCCATCGTCATCTTCGGATCACTACCTGGAATGGGAGACGCTTGTTGGGCGGGCCATTCTCCGATTCGGGGACATCGAACTCATCTCAATCAGGTGCCTCGCCCTCATTCCTAAAGACAAGATCGGTGACTCAGCGGCGCGTCTCGACTTCTCACGCCGCGCCGACCTGCTGATTGAGTTGTTGGAGGCGCGCATGGACAGAGATGCTTCAGTCAACGAGGTTCTCTCTGGCATGAAGCGTGCTCGACGCCTCTCCAATCTTCGGAACTTAATCGCGTGTTACGAGCGGTCCCAATACCGTCGTAATCGAGCAGTTTAAAAACCGTCATTGATGACATTCGGCGAGGGCGTCAAAGGAGCAGCGGTGTCGTGGCGATTAGTGGCGGGGCGGACGGTTATCGTCAGCGCGGAGCCTGCGTCAGATTTCGTCCAGCCACCCGTGGCGCTGGATTCGTAGGGCCGCCTCGGTCCATTCCGGACCGAGGCGGTGAACGGCCTCGAGCATACTGCCCCAGGCATCTTGCAGCAGATCGTAGCGATCCAGCACCATGGCGACCGCGATGCGCTCGCCGGTGGACAGCGTGCCAAATGACCGTGCGTTTTGGGCAACCATGCGCACCTTGGCGCGGATCTGTGATTCTGCGGCGCTCATGGTGTCGATTTGGCGGTGGCGGCGATGAGCACGGTGAGGTCCGTGACAACTAGCTTTCGATGTGGTCCTTGGCCCGATAGCTCGGACCCTCGATCTGGCAGATGTCGGCGTGATGCAGGAGTCGATCGAGCAGCGCGGAGGTGAGCGTGGTGTCGTTGTTGAAGATTTCCGGCCAGGTTTTGAATGCTCGGTTCGTGCTCATCAGGATAGCGCCGCGCTCGTAGCGCTGGGAGATGACCTGGAACAGCAGGTCGGCGCCGAGCTTGTCGATGGGCAGATACCCTATTTCGTCCATGATGATCAATGAGGGTTTCAGATAGCGCTGCATGGTGCGTTTCAGCGAGCCGGTTCCCGCGGCGGCCGAGAGGGTGTGGATGATGTCGATGGCGGTGGTGAAGAGCACCGAGTAACCGCGCGCACAGGCCGTTTGTCCCAAGGCGATGCTCAGGTGAGTTTTGCCGAGACCCACGGTGCCCAGGAAGATGACGTTGGCTTTCTGCTCGATGAAGTTCAGGCGGAAGAGGTTCTGGATCTGGGGGCGGTTGATTTTCTTCGGCCAGCTCCACTGGAACTGGTCCAGGGTCTTTTGCACCGGGAAGCGCGCTCGACGGATGCGTTGCGCGAGGCTTTTGTCCTCGCGGCGGGCCACCTCGCCCTCGATCAAGCGCTGTAGGTAGTCGAGGTGCCCCCAGCCCTGCTCGGCGGCGGTTTGGGCGAGTTCATGGTAACTCGCGCGGATATGCGGCAGCTGCAAGCGCTGTAGAAGTTTGGCGAGGGACTCGCCATTGCGTTGCTCGTCGTCGGTGTGATCGTCTTTACTCATCGTCAGCAACCTCATAGATGGATAAATCGGGTTCGGGCAACTCGAGATCGAGCAGGTCCGCCCGCCGCGTGAGCGACAGGGGACTGGCGGCGGGGGATTTCAGGCGTGCGCGGGATTCGAGCAGATGGGCGATGTACTCGCTCGAGAAGGCGTTGAAGACGATGGCATCCTCGATCGCGCGGTGGCAGGCGGCATCACCGTAGATCTCGGCAAGCGCGATGATCTTGCGCACATGGCCCCGGGCGTTGAAGCGCCGGGCCTCCAGCCCCTCGTAATAGGCCTGCGCCTTGGGCGATATTGCCAGGAACCGCGGCATCACGCGCTGCTCGCGCGCGCGCTGGCGTTGTTCGAGCAAGGCCTTCGGATGATCCGGGTCCTCACGGTCCAGGTATCGGTCATAGCAGCGCACGTGCCGGGCAATGAGCTGGTCTTGGGCGTAAATGCACACCCGCTCCGGATAGGCTTTGACGATCACGCGCTGGTTCGCGTACTTTGCCGGCACGGAGTAACGGTTGGTGTCGAGCGCGATTCGGAACTGGCTCGAGGCGCGTACGGTGAGGACCCGGCCGAGATCGTACGCATTCGGGTTTGGTCGGCGTAGGCTCTCCCGCTCCTCGGCGAAGAGGTCTACGGGTCGGCGGTGTGTCTCGCCATGCTCGCGCACGTTGGCGATCTCGTTCAGCCACAGCTGCGCTGCCGGGTTCACCGCCGAGAAGTCGGTAAACTCCGTGCCTCGCAGGAAGTTTTTTTTCACATACCCAACGCCCGATTCGACGCGGCCCTTCTCGTTTCCGGCGGCGACATTACAGGGCACGATTTTGAAGTGGTGGTGCCGGGCGTAGTCCAGATATCGCGGGTTGAAGACCGGCGCGACACCGGTTAGGCGCCGCAGTACCGCGGACTTGAGGTTGTCCACCATGACCTTCTCCGGCACCCCCAGCGCAGCGAACGCCCGCTCGTGGCAGCCCAAGAAGTGCTCCATGGTCTGCGCGACCGTGAACTCCACGTAAATTTGGCGCGAGTAACACTGCACCATCACGAAGAAGCTCAGGCGCCTGCGCGTATTGCCGACCGCGACCGATCCATAGACTCCCCAATCAACCTGGGCGCATTCACCTTGGGTAAAGACGAGTTTCAGGTACGCCTTCTGCTTCGGTGGCCGGACTCTGCGCACGTAGCTGTTGACGATGGTTTTGCCGCCCTGGTACCCGGCTTCTCGTAGGCGCTGGAAGATTTGCTGGGCGCTCAGGTCATGCGCTTCGAGCCAGCGGACGATTTGTCCCTTGTAGGGGTCGAGTTGGCTGCCGCGCGGTGGGTTCGCGCGTTGCGCATAGCGTTCCCGCCGTGACCACTTCGAGACGGTCTGCCGATGCAACCCCAACGCCTGGGCGGTCTGTTCGATCGAGAGGCCCAGCCGATCTCGATGGTCACGGATTTTGCAGTACGTCTCGTAGTCGATCACCGGCGCGGCTCCTCCGTTTCGCCGGGTGCGGTGAGCCGCGCCCGCAGCCGCGCAATGCCTCGTTCGACCGAGTGCACACCCGTCGCCCGCGATGGAGCCGCTGCCGTGTCGAGCGACAGCACTTGATACAGGGGTCGCTGGTAGGCGATCAGGTCGAGACGGATCAGCTCGGCACGCGCCCCCGCCAGTCGCGGCGCCGGCATCGAGAGCATCCGCTCCAGGTTCGCCTCGCCGTAATAGCTCAGGCCCTGCGCATCGGCGACCGTGACCAGCACGAGGTACAAGGCGATGGCATCGAGACCACAGCGCTCAAGGTGCCGGTCGCGCACCAGCCGTTGATCGATCCAGCTGAACTGCGTCGGTATCCGCCGCAGCCGCTCGGCTCTCAGCACCCTTTTCACCGCCATCGCCCACCTTCCTCGCCAAGATGTCCTGGCCGAGTTGTAGCAAGCCGCGCGCGGTGCTCGCGATGTCGTCTTGTAAGGTTGAGTCGCTCAAATGGGCAATTAACCCAATCAGCACAGGACCTTGCAGTCGAAGCGCGTCTTGTAAGGCTAAAGTGGACGTTTCTCCATGTGATTCAGGCACTTGTGCCACAAGGGCGTCTTGTAAGGTACTCCGCCTATGACGCGCCGTATTGCGCCAGTAGCCGGGATGATTCCGTTGCCACTCGCGTACCCGGGCGGCGTTGTCGGCTTCACGGAAGTAATTTCTGTTCTGCGGTTTGGCGAGCCAACGGCGCTGCCGCGCCGCCTTCCCAGCCGCTCGACACGACTGCTTCGAGCAGTACTTTTGGCGCCCACGATTGCGCACATCCACCGTGAATTTGTCCCCGCAGCACAGGCACTTGCTTTCTCTTCGCTTCGCCATGGATCCCTCGCTTGAGGATCCATCTTCACCGACGACAGGTACGTATCAGTCACCGCCACCGGCATCAACACCGACGGGAAGAAAACCGACGCGAATAAGACGATTTGAAAATGTTCGTCCGAAGAAAACGGACGAAGAAGATGACGATGTTCAGACCGCTGGAATTAGACGGTAATCAAGTCGCCGCTGACATCGCGCATAACCCTGTGATGCTGGACCTCTACGTAAGCGAAGATGAGACGGATATCGATGCGCAGCACTCCATCACCTCGGCCCGAACTGGCAACCAGACGTTAGACTTGGCTGGTCTGAAGGAATTCGCCGCGGAGGTCGACGACGTTGCGGCCTCTCTCTGGCTGGCATTCGCAAGAGTCGCTGGAAGCACGGATTACCTGTGGCGACGATCGGGCGTAAAACAGGGTGCATGACGGCTGACCCCGATCAGAACCAGTACCAATCGCGCATGCGTGCCGACGTTCCGATATATACCTCGATCTCGCTCGGTGAGCCCGTCCGCGCGTACGCCGCCGCGCGATGGTGCCCGTCGATTAGGACGACGTCAGCGATGCCAGCACATTGAGCCGCATCAAGGGCCGAAATCCAACGCCCTTCTGTAGATCGCGGGCCTGCCAGAGACCTTGTCGCCGATGCCTCTTATTTCTTGCGTTTCCGCCCGGTCGAGATTTTGGATGCTGTCCGCTACCAGACGCGTACCCGCCGACAGTCGGAGCCAGATGTCTTGCTTTATGTATTTGAAGCGCCCGACCTCGTTCGCCGTCGCCATGACCAGTCGCCAGTCCGTATCGAGTGGGAATCCGTTGATCTCCGAACATCTGCGGACGCCCACGGATTCAAGGCTTAGGATCATTGAATCACGTGCTTGCTGTTAGGGTTGCTGTCCTCTACGGCCACAATTCATCGCCACCGTCTGCGTCGGCGCCGCGACCCCGGGCGTGCCGTGGCGCGGTCGGCCTGCTTGCACGGCATGCAGACTCGGCCCGTACCACCGGACCCATCTCCGAGAGTCTTGTCGAAGAAGAGAGCCAACGGCTTAATGCTGCCGCACCGTTCACAAGCTCTGGCGGTTTTGCCCGCCAACGCTCCCGCCTGCTCGCTAATCACCTTAACGGCACCGGTATGATCAGCCTTGGTCGCAGACGACACCATTTGTTCCAGCCGTTCAGACAGTGTCACAATCGGATCCATACCGAGGTTGAATCGATTGAGGCGCAGGAACCGGTACCCATAGCTCTCTAGTGTCAATTGACGTTCAACGTCGGCCTCATTCAGATAGCGTTCATGATTGCCAACGCCCACCGACGCACCCTTCTTGAAATGGTATTCAAAACCATCGTACTCAATCACGATGTAGATGACAGCTGTTTCCGTATCCACCGACAGGAGGAAGTCTACGCGCCACGACGGATGCTTATAACCGGGGTCCAGCTGACGCAAATAGTCGCCCAGCGGAAACTGGGGAAGTACTTCCACGGAATCTGATCTCAGCTGATAGAAAGGCGTCGAATAGATCCACTCGAGTACCTTCTGCTCCATCGGGCTCAGCGGATCCGTCTCCTCGGCACCAGCCTTGTGGGCGAGCTGCATATTCTGGAAATGCCGCATCGCTTGCCCTATCGAGCCCTTGAACTCCGCCAGCGGCTTGGAAAGGACGAACGACACCATTTCCTGGGCGCGACTGAACCCCACGTTCAGTCGTTGCATCTTGAGTTTCTCGCCCACCAGCTCATCAGCGTTCTTGAGCTCCAGAGGAAAGATGTAGTTCAGCAGGTCTTGCTTGCGAGTCGCGACCATCGAGTAAAAAATTATATTGCGCTCTTCGCCCTGGCAGCTGTCGAAAGTCATGACCTTGACCTTCAGACGAGCGCGAAAATCGTTCCACTTGGCATCGTTGCTAAGTAAGTGACTGATAAAAGACTGCTGCTCTCGAAAAGGTGTAATGATGCCAACGGTTGGCGGAGACTCCTCTTCGAGAAACTCGGTGCAACGCTGCAGGATGTAGTTGGCCTCGACCGGGTTCGTATTGCGAACAAATGTCGGCTCCGGGACCTCCAGCTCATTGATTTCAATGCAGTCTGCCAGCGGCACATTTCTGATCTTGATCGCCTGGAGCTGGCCTCCGTAGAAAGTCGTCGACGAGTAATGGATCAGTTCCTTATAGGATCGGAAATGCTTCCTGAGCATAATTCGATAGTTGGCGCACGCCAGACCAAATTCCAAGACCGAGCGTTTAACGTCGAAGTAACTCAGACGCACAAGCATGGCCGCTTCTTCCGACACCTCCCTTCTAAAGAAGGCCTTCAATTCGCTCAGGTGCTTTTCATTGAGCTCAATACTGGCGTTGCTGGACTTGGTGTTGGCGAATTGATGCGAATCGCCCATGACAACGATTTTCTTCGCTCTCAACAGGGCCGGGAACGCCTGGGCCACCGACACTTGCGAGGCCTCGTCGATAACGAGAACATCCAGAAGATCCTTCTTCAAAGGCATGTATTCCCCGAACTCGCGGATACTCGCGATCATGACGGGGAAGGCCTGCTTCACCGATTCGAATTTTTCCTCTGGGAATTTCTGCTTGTCCTTGATGAGCTTGGCCAACACTTTCGCGTCGGTGGCCGAGTTCTGCATAAAAGAGACCAGCCGTGAGTCGACCTCGGCATTCATCAGAGCCGTATTGAGCTTTTCGACCTCGGTCTTTCGGGCCACATACTCCAGGTGAGGCGCCTGGCTGAATTGGGTGCAGAGGGCGCTGTGTTGGGTGGCATAGCGCAGCGCCTGTACCCAAAGATGCGCTGACGACGAGGCGGGCGTCTTACTGTAAATAGCCGTGCGTGCGGAGCTCTCTGGCAGCCTATTGACGGCCTCCACGAATCCGCGCAATTCCTGGAGGCCGGGAAGCGGGATCGTCGCCTTTGCGAGCACGCCGTAGAGACCTTCGAACGTTATTCTCGGATCCGCCTTTCCCGCGATGGCCGCGGCGAGCTGGTGGCCGGCCGCGACGACACCCTTCACCATCTTGAGATCGGCGGGGAACTCGATCGATTTTCGGAACGTGGAGAGCCTTTGGCACTTGGCGGCCAGCGCCCGCAGCTTGCGGCCAGAGAACAACCAGCCGATGACCGGCTTCCGTAGGCCCTCGACCTCATTGATGATCTCGGTAAGGCCTGGTAGCTGCGATTCCTTCAGGGACGGGCAGTCGGCAAAATGGGGCCCCTGTGCTGCCGCAGCGAGCTCCCAAGCGAGGCTGTATGTGGCCAGCCAACCCTCCAGGGCCGCGCCCGTGCGCGGCGCCTGTTTCTCGAGAAGCTCGGCCAGGAATGGCTCGAGCGAGGAGTAATCTTGCGTGGACGATGGTGCGCCTGCGGCCTTTCCAAGGTAGCCCATTCCATCAATTACAGTCGACAATAACTCTCCACATAGGGTGTCCATCTCCTGCGCCAGGCGCTCGATCGCCGCGATGTCGGCTGTTTTAATAGCCCCGTACGCTCCCATGACGGTGCTGATGTTGTTTCGCAAGGTCTGCCGCCGATGGTCCCGATCCGCCTCTAGCGAACCACGGTTGGCGTTGGTCGCCTTCACGTGGGCGCCGATCTGAGCGAGTGTGCTCGCTGAAGTCAGTCGCCTGAAATTGGCTTGCTCGGTTCCTAAACGCAATAGTGGGTTAGGAAAGTCCTCTGAACCCCGGACTTCGTTCATGGCTCTGGATAGTTTGTCGTACACAACCTCCAGGGCTTCCGCCTTGTCCGAGAGCACAAGACAGCTCTTCTTTCGGAAGGCGCAGTCCGCCGCAATGGCGACAATGGTGTGCGATTTTCCAGTGCCCGGCGGACCCTCGACAACAATGATCCGACCCTCCTCATGGCGGATCGCCTGGAGAACCTTCTGCTGTTCCTCATTGAGCGGAATGGGCGTGTCCGGGACCGCTCGGAGGTCGACGGGGAGTGCACTCCACTGCTTCTCGATGGCGGCATCGATACTCACGGGGTTTCCCGCGATCACGCCCTCGATCATGGACTGGAAGAGCGTCACGACGCCTTCCTTGTTGGTCCTGACTTGGGAGATCATCTCCTCGTAGTCGTTCAGCAGCGCTTCGTCGGCCTTCTCAAAGGCGCAGAAGTACAGGCTGTTGGCGATTGCCACCTTGGTATCCGACTGCTGCGACACGGGCCCCGATGCCAATTTAATGTCATCAAGAAACCCGAACGCCTTTGCGATCTTCTTGAACATTGGCTCAACGACGTCCAGGACGGGCTCGCTTGAGGTCAGATACGTGATGCGCTCAGGAATCGGGCTCAGCCACTGCTTTTGTGATCGCGAGCCGAGTTCCTGCAGAATGAAATCCGTCGCGCGCTTATTGGCGTACAACTGATTGGTGAACTTGATCGTGTACGTGCCGTTTTTGTCATCTCGCCGGGTCTCGAGCGGCAGGTACAGCAGCGGATAGATTGAGGACCCATACTTGATGGTGCCAATGTAGAGGTAGAGCTGATTGCCCTCGGAAGTTGCGACGTAGGTTTCCAGATCGCGAAACTCGAGGAAGGCATCCGATGCCGCAAACGACTCGAAGAAGCCGGCAACGGCGGGTTTGACGAAATCAAGATTCAGCAGCTTGACTGACGCCTGCATCAGTTCCGTGGTATCTCGCGATACGGAGAACCGAGCCAGCACCTCCGGTAACTGCTCATCCAGGGGCTCGGCGAGCGTCGCAATCAGATCGCCTTCGGCGTTGAATACCGAATCAATCGAGGAGTACGCCTGGTCCTTCAACGCCGTATCCAGGAAGGACAACATAGGGCGAACGATGTGGGCACCCAGACTATCTGCCAGCTCCTGCCGCACCAGGGAAACCCATTCCTCCGGGTGCGACGCGCTCTTGGGTAACGAATGCTTCGCCTGCTGAACCACCGCAAGGATGACGGCGTCTACCGATTCTCGGCTGAGGGCAGCGACTTGTTCTTTCAGAATGAGTCGCAGCGGCTGGCTCAGCGACCTCGTGAAAGCACGAGGGGTAAGGGCAATTTCGGGGGCGTCCCAGGGTTCGCCCAGAGCATTCCAAAGAGCATCCTGCAGGCTTCGGTATCCCGCGAGTGCAATCCCCGCTTTGAATCCCGAGGAAGTCTGCAGGATTACTCGGCGTCTCGGGGCCTGCTGGCGCTTGAAATCGGATTCCAAGAAATCCAGAAAATATTGGGATACCTTGAGGCTGAGCTGCTTCAGCGTCTCCGGAATCACTTCGCGTTCCGCCGTAAACCGGTGACGAATAACGGCAAGCGGCTGCCAGAAGAACCCGATGGCAAATCCACCCTACCCTGCGCCTCTTCCTTGAGTACGCTGGTTTTCAAAGCAACCGATCCGGCCCATTGGCGAACAGGTAGTCCACGAGCAGCGGATCCTCGATCAAGTAGTCGCCGCCGGCTCCACTCAGGATGCCAACGCGCTTGAGTCGCTCCAAGGCGGCCCGAACTTTCGCAACGGTCGGGACCTTGCCTTCCGTTCGGGCCAGTTCCTTGAGGGTATTCTTGCCAATCGGTGGCTTCTTTTGAGCGATCAATACCAACAAATGGCGATCGAAGGGACTCAAAGGTGCAAGTAGCGCCATCCAACCCCTCACATTATTCGTATCGCTGGCCATGCGCCGAAGCGTGGCTTCCACGTCAGTCGAGCCTTCGGCGGATAACTCTTTCACCAGGTCCTTCATCAGCGCCGGTTTGAAACCCAGGTGAACAAACGCTGCCTGAAGGGCGGCGAGGTCCAGGCGTTTGCCTTTATGGACACGGGAAAAATGCTGGGCCAAAAGATTGAGGTAGTCGTCGCCGAGTACCGGAAAATTCAGTAGCTGCGCAAATTGGTACATCGGGCCACCCGAAGCGGCCATCATGGCGGCCAAGGCATCTTGAGAGGACCCCGTAAATACAGCCAGTACGTCCCGTTTGCGCTTCTGCAGGACTGCGCGGAGCGAGGCCATGATGCTCGCGCCTTCTGAGGATTCAGCAACCGCCTGCGCCTCATCCAACATCAGGAGCACTGGCTGGCTGCGCGCCGCCGCCAGTCGAGCGACTATAGTATCGAGCCGCAGTGCAGGCTCCGCCGGCAGCGCCCGGCGCTTGGGCTCGTCCCCCAATTCAAGGGCCGCGCCCAATGCGCCAACTTTCTTGACTGGCGTCTTAGCAGCCTTTCCAACCGCAGAAGTCGGTACCGTCGCGTCATCCAGGGCTTCCTCAAGCGCGTGATTGATGGCACTCAGGGGAGAGGTCCGGTGCAGCCATATATCGGCGTACACGGGCGTAAAGCCCGACGCACGTGCCGCAGGTGTCAAGTCTTGGTCCAGAAAGAAGGTTTTTCCGACGCGGCGGGGCGCGAACAGGGCAATCGGGCGCCCCGGTTGGGCTTTCAATAGCTCGAGGTAACTGCGTGCCAGTTCCGGCCGGCGCACTTCCAGGTCATCAAAAGTTTTCATACCCCACGCAGTGTGCCTTAGTGTCGCCTTGAGGCGCAAGTGCGGTTCCAAGCCACACCCGGCCGCACAGGGCCGCACAGGGCCGCACAGTACGTCAACCGACCCAAAAGCAGTCCTTGTTGTTGCCGACATCGTCAACATCGTCTCAAGCCGCGGGCGCGTCACCAACGTTGATCCACTCGATTTCTCCGAGAGTCATGTAAACCAATGCCCCTCGCTTGGCACCCGTTGCCATCAGGTAGTCGCCCAACTGGCCTCGGTAGCCAGATCGCTCATGGGCGCTCGGCGCCACGTCGCTTTTCCAGTCCAATACGAGTTGCACGCATCCTTCGACGACTGACACGGCATCGGCACGCCCGGCCAAGTAACCTTCCTCCACCGATCCTGCCCAGATCGGCACTTCGGCGTGCAAGCTTGACCGAATCGCGACGATCTCGGGAATATGTATAGTCCGTAAGGCAGTTTCGGCTGTCTCCTTCGGGTCCGGCGCCGCTTCGACGCCGTCTGGACTCATACTCAGAAGTTCGATCAAAAGCTCCGTCGCCCGCTGCACTACTCCGTCGACACTTTCGTTCAACTCACCAGTGACAAACTCCTCCATGAGTTTGTGCAGCAACACGCCACGTAATCGTCCAGCGCCTAATGGCTGAACAAACTCGAAGGGCTCATCAACGGTGGTTGTCGAGATGTCTATCGCTAGTACCCGATCTGGATCGTGCTCGCTGGGTCGCCGCCAGCTCACGGCCGGCGCAGCTTCTAACGCGCGAAGCGCCTCTGCGGCGAAGATCGCCGCTGATTGCCCATTGACAGGCAAGACCGTCGGTACGGGTATAGGTGCGGGTAAACCGCTTAGGTCAATTTCGGGCAGCGCATGGTGGGCCAAGTCGACAATACGGGACCACGAGAGGGCCGACGCGGACAGGAGCTCCGGTAAGATTAAAATGTCTCGCGCTCTCGTACAGGCCACGTACCACATTCTCTGATGCTCCAGAGTTTCATTGCGTCCCTCCTCCTCGCGGGCCGCAGCGAGGCTCGGGGAAGCGACGCCACCAATTACCCAATGCAGGGTATTGTTTGATTGTAGGTGCACAAACTGCGATGACGAGCGGATGGCCGTGCTCGTGTTGATAGGGATTACCACCGGCCATTCCAACCCTTTTGAGCTATGAATAGTCACAATCTGCACGGCGTCGTCAGAAGCATCGATGCGGCCCTCGCCGCGCCCTACCCGGTGCTCCCAATCGTCTTGAAGCGTCATCACGAATGCATGTAGGCCAGCGATCCCGTATGGCCGCGCCATTTCGATAAGTGCATCCAGATTGGCTAAAGCTCGCGCGCCGCGATTACCATGTCGCGCGGTTAGCACGAGCCGGAGCTGTAACCGTTCAATCGCTTCGGACAGCAGGATGAGCGGCGTCGTAAGCGGGACTCGCATTCTCAGGTCCTGGAGATGACCGAGCACCCATTTGGCGAGCGGCAGCTCAACCCACTCGAGAGGTGTCGTCAATCTAAAGCCGCGCTGGGCAATCTCGGCATCGGGACAGGCATTTATTGCCTCAGCAATGTCTAGGATCTGCTCCTCCGTGAGGCCAACCAGCGGACCCCTCATTAGCGCGCCAAAGGCAACCGTATCGAAAGGATCAGCAAGCGTTCGAAGCAAGCAAAGTACGTCCTGCGTCTCCTGCCGCAACATCAATGTCTTGCCCGCTTGGGAGGCCACAGACAACCCGCGTGCCTCAAGCGCTCGCTCATAGCGCCAAAGTTCAGTGCCGGTTGGAGCAAGCAGTGCGATATCACCGGGCACGAGAGGTGTCCTACTGCCATCCTCCCGAATGATTGTTACCGCGCCGACTAACCGGCAGCACACGTCGGCGATAATTGCCGCCTCCCCCTCTCGCTGATCAGCAGCTAAAGGTCCGCGGGATGAATTTGACGGGTTTGGGATGTCAACGGTTACCTTCGCGGCGCAAGGCAAATCGGAGACCCGGTCTTCGATCGTGGCCGTAAGCTTGACGTACCCTGGTTGACCAACGGCGCTCAGCACCGGCTCGAAGCACGCATTCACGTGTGCAAGTATGCTTTGGCCAGATCTGAAATTGGCTGTGACCTGCACTATGCAGTCCTCGGCTTGACGCCTCATCGTCGCGCGCGCGTCTTCGTAGGCCGCGACGTCAGCGCCCCTGAATCGATAGATCGCTTGCTTCGGGTCGCCAACCAGAAACAACGATCCAGGCCGCAGGTGTCCATCTTGCCATCGCTCCACGCGCGCCTCCGATGCAATCAGAAAGATTATGGCCGCCTGAACACCATCTGTATCTTGGAACTCATCAACGAACAGATGCCGGTAGCGCATGCCAATTGCGCTTCGGACCGCCTCATGTTGGAAAACTAGTTCATGAGCGCGGGAGAGAAGATCGTCGAAATCCAACACCGCAGCCGCTCGCTTGCGGGTGTTATACAGCGTCAACACCTCATCAAGCGTTGTCGACAGAGCCGACACCATGCTTGCGCCAATCGCGCCAAGCAACGTCCGATAAGTTGAGTTCACCACTTCGAAATGGGTTTCCGCTATTTCACAGTACCGCTGCCCCGCGTCCTTGCCGCAACTGCGGATCCACGCCGTTTTCCGCTGGTAAGGGTGACGATCGCAACTGCTAAATTTCATCACCTCCACGGTTGGCGGCCGCGCGAGCCGCCACAGCCGTTCAAAAGCCGGTCGCACAGTTAGGCTATCGGAATAGAAATCGGCGAGCGTCCGTAAGTCGCGGAGTACATCGGCTGTCCCCTGCTCCCCGGGCGTCGTTGATAGCCACCGCTCGAAATCATCTACGGCTTGACGGAAGTCGATGTCCGGCCGCTGCCCTTTACCGTCTTCCGGCGCGGTCGCACTGGGGTGTTTTCTCTTCATGTCTGCCAGTTCGCGAATCAGTTTGATCACCCCGAGCGGATCATCCTTTGAGAGCACTGCAATCGGATCGTCTCTGCCCGCGTCAGCGGACAGACGGTCGATTAACCACTCAGACAGCACTGCCTCGAACATCGTGTCGGCCCCTGCGGCGTCGATTACGCGTGACCCTGGGTCAAGACTCGCTTCGATGGAGTAGCTACGGATGGCTTCCTGGCAGAACCCGTGAATCGTGGATGTCGTCAGTTCATCCATGGTCATGGCTGCAACTGCTAGATGCGCGCGCTGAGTATCGTCAAGTCCATCTGGAAGGGCGATCTGAAGCTCACGAGGGATCTCGCCGGCCAACAAGCTCTCCATCATTCGCGAGATCCGTACCGATAGCTCACTTGCCGCAAGCTCGGTAAAAGTAATTGCGGCTATGCTTCTGGGCGGCTGACCGGCGGCCAGCAGCATAACTACACGCCCTGCCATCAACGCTGTTTTCCCAGTGCCGGCCGCCGCCTCGACCAGAAGATTTTCACCCAGGCTGGTGAGCGCTCGACGGCGTTGAGCCTCGTCAATGAGGATCATGGTCGTCTCCACAGCGGCATAATTTCTCGATGGCCGACGTTGAACGCAGGCCGTTTAATCCGAAAATAGCTATCGATTTCTGCCGGCAACGCGATCCGCAGATAGTTGTAGTCATCCAGCGCGTCGGGGCCAGGATAGGCGCTCCCGTTGCGCAGCTGGGCGCAGGCCACCTTTAAATAGCGGCCAATCTCCGCGATTGCGCCATCCAACGCATCCCCGCGGAGGCTGAAGGGTTCTGACATACCATCCAAATAAACGAGCCTTGATATTACCTGTCGGAGATCAGGCAAGAGCTGCCGCGCCGCCATTGCATACAGGGCTCGCTGCACCTCCGCCCCCTGGTCTAGCACAATGTTTTCAGCATTGGGCGGTGCTGCGCCAGTTTTGTATTCCGATATTCGTGCGGCGGTACCCGCAGCCACCACATCGATTCGATCGATCCTGCCACTTAAGCGAAGCTCGGTCCCTGAGATGATTACCTCCTTCACGACATCCCAAAGCTCGTTGCTCTGAACCCGCTCATTGAGCCCGAACCCAACCTCGGTCCAGCTTCTGGTGCCAGGTTGAAAGGCCTCGTCTCGCGTTAAAGCCCGCAAGCATCGGCGGGTACCCTCTTCTAAGGTGTTTTGCCAGAGCAGGCGCGGCGGTACGGCTCGTTGCAATGGCCAAGCATCGAAAACATGGTCCGCGGCGGAGGTCACGGCCTGCTCGATCTCATCGCGCGACGCCCGCGCATAGCCCGGGTGAGGCTCGAGCGTATCAACCGCCCTTCTCATTAGCTCATGTACCAGTTCGCCGAACACGATCGGATCAAACGCGAGAGCCCGCTGCGCTAACTCGATGGATCGCCAATCCAAGCCGTACCTCCAAACAAACCCCAACGGATCGCGCAGGAGTTGCCTGAGGGAAGTAGTCGAATGTACCCGCTTGAGCGCCCGTTCGATGACTGGATGTCCTGGGCGCACCATCCCATCGTGCGCCGACAGTGCCGGTCGTTGCCGGCTTCGCCAACACGCGCGACTTGAGCGCACAAGCGGGGATTGTCCCGCCTCTTCAGGGCGAGCCAGCAACCGGTCACTCTCGCTGAAAGCATGTTCCGGAACTCGTGCGCGATTGCGCACCTGCTCCTCGAGATCTCGAGGCCAGAGGGAGCTCTTTGACAGTAGGCTCCCCTGAGCCGATCTGCGACTTCTCGACAGGACGATGTCTCCGCCGCAATTGCATAGCAGGGATGTAAAGTGCAACCGGTCTCGCTCCGTTGCCGACACGGGCTCCAGACGTCGTCGACGCACCATGTGGTCCGGCAACAGCGGGTCTTCGCTTTCACGCCGGGGCCATGTGCGACCCGAGAGGCCAAGGAGCCGCATGAAGCGGCGGGGCGATGTGAAGAGATGAGCTGCTGGACCCCAAACGACACTATTGCCAGGGTCATTGCCGTCGTGGACTCGAAGAGATTGAAGCGAAATGCTAATGGCGGCTGCAGGCGCCGCCCGAAGTGCGCTTCGCCACATGCCAAGCGCGGAGCCTCGAAGCAACGTCGCTGCCGCCTCTGCCGCCGCGACGCCTTTTGCCAGTAGGGAAAGCATGGGCAGCAAGGCCAATTCCGATGCCTCACCACTCGCTCGTTGGTCTCGCGCCAAAGCCATGGCGCGGGTCCAGTGTTCTAGGGTAAAGAGACCTGCCCGTCTGGGTAGTCCTTTCGACCAGTCACTGGGTAGTCCGCTTCCAACTTCCACGGGAAGACGATTTATCAATCGGCGCACGCGATCCTGGCTAAGGCCGCTGACTAGAACATCCGCAAGTGCAGCACAAGCTTGACCATCGCGTGTACTTAGAGCGGGCACACCGTGAGAAAAATGAACGGGCAATCCCGCATCGGTAGCCAATACATGGACGTGGTCGTCCCACTCCGCTGGCGATGCTGTGGTCATAGCGATTTCGGATGCTTGCACGTCACCACGGCTCAAGAGTGCGCGGACCCACCGTAGAGCCTCAACAACCTCTGCACGTGGATCAGCGCAGATCTCACCATTCATCAAATTCAGCGGGAGTTCTGTATTGACCTCCAAATGCCCCGTAAACCAGCTGCGATCGGCTGGTCCTACCGGTCCCCAGGAAACCCGCAATTGATTGGCCAAACCAATGAACATGGGTCGCCACACCTCATCAATGTCATTCACGCCATCAATGGTGATTTCCCCAAAAAGGACATTGGCATGCGACAAACGGTTAAGCGCGGCGTCTCGCAGGTCGGGCGGAATGAGTGCTCCGGCGGGTAGTGCAGCTCGTACTCGGTGCTGGATTGCCGCCAGATCAGAAAATCGGGGCGACTGGTCGGCTACGGCTTCGAGATCGAAACCAGCACGCCAAATGCGTTGCAGCGTGCTCGCAACCGCTCGCACCATTCCAGGCAAATTCGCGACACAGCTCAATTCGACGAAGCTGCCCTCGCTCAGAGCGTGTGCGATTGCAGGGTAAAGAGCCTCCTCGTCGACGGGCCTACAAAAGCCCCCCGCCAGGCGTGACGCAAGTTGCGGAATCGTCCGGATTTCCAGACCTACAGCTCCCTCCCGCGCTGCGAGTAACCGACGCATACGAAGAGCCAGCGGCCCTTCGACGACAACCACGCGATGTTTCATACAGTTCCTTGCCAGTGGTCCCTAGACCGAATCGGTGCCGCAATCCCAAAAGTCAAAAAACCCTCGCCCGTGTCGTCGGAACGAAGGTTCGGGGAAATTGGATCGCCGGTGCCGCCAGGTTAAGCGTTCGTCTCATGATCCTCTCATAGACGGAGACACGTTGAATTTCTTGCGGTAGCATGGCAAGAGTAACAACGCAAAAGCCAGTCAAAGGAGTGACCTCGCATGCGAAGAATAATCATACACTCGGGCATTAGCGTTTTATTCGTACTCAGTGGTTGCACGACTTCCCACGTTCATGGCGTTCCGATGAACGAAGTAATTGATCGCCTCAAAGCGGAGCTCAGCGCCGTACCCCCAATGCAAATCGAATATGAGGGGGAACCGGGTTGCGAACCAAAAGGCAACTACAGTATTGTTGCATTTCCAACCAAAGCTTCAGTGCAACTCAAGACCGTCCTTACCCAAAGCAACACCGGAGGTCTTGGTGCAACCTTCGGCATACCTATTGTAGTTGCGCCCACGTTCACCGCAATAGATACGTCCGTTCGCACAACACAGTCAACGTTGGCTTTTTGCGTCGTCCCCGAAACGCTTGAAAATGTTAGCGACAGAAAGCCGGATGATGATTGTACTTGGAAACTCAAAGACAAAACCAAACCCTACGTGACTGAGCTGTGGCCGACCAAGACGCAACACGTGCATCTCCCCAAGTACAGTCCGGCGAGTACTCCTCGAGTGATCTCTATCAAGGCAAGCGAGCAACCTGCCAGTTCCGATCTCGCCGAAATATTCCAATCTACAATCGCAGGAATGATTTACGCGAACCATACCTCCGCATGTTTGCTGCCACAAAATATAGATGCCCAAGTTGCCTTTGAGGTGATAGGGGAGAAGGATGCAGCGCTAAAGTTTACGTTCGGAATCGTTAACATCTCTGACACTCAAACATGGAAGCGCGATTTTACGAACACAATTGACGTAACCTTTTTACTTAACAAAGGAAGCACTGCCCAACTATTTTTTGATGCTCGATGACGGCGAGTAGAATGGCGCGACGGCATCTTTCTGGTAACTTCCGTCTATTCCATGATGGGAGGGTGTGAATAACCCACCACCCCAATAGCAACGCTTCATCTTGATCACGGAGGACCCTGAGCCATGAAGAGACGCCAAGTACTTACCGGACTAACCGCAACATTTGCACTGCCCCAACTCGCACGAGCGCAAGGATTCGTGCAGCAAGTCTCGCTCGCGCACCCGCAGCTCATTCGTCAGCAATGCGCCGAATGGTGTTGGGCTGCGTCCGCCTCGATGATATTCGAGATGAACGGTCATCCGACCGACCAGAAAGTGATTGTCTCATCCGTGTTTGGCGCACCAAAATGCGTACCCGCGGGAAAGAGCTCCGTCATAGGTTCCGTACTCAGTGCGTCTTGGAAGGATGACAATGGTGATGATTTTCAATCCACAGTAACCGCTGCGTATGACGCCGCGAACAATATTAACCTTATTAGCAACGCTTTCATTTTGAACGAGTTAGCTAACAATAGACCGCTGCTTTACGCAAATACACATCACGCAATGGCTGTTGTCGGTATCAAATATATTGCAACTCCTGCAGGACCGAACGTACAGCAGGTCGACGTCCTAGATCCGTGGCCAGGGAGTCCTGCGATCCATCCCCTCAATCTCCCGGAAATAGTTCCGAGTATGTTGGGCGGACAGATGACGTTTCTCGCGGCGGTACAAATAAGCTGAAGTCCGCGAAAGCGACAACAGACTATTGTTTTTCATTTGCCGATAGTGGCCCACCTCCTTTAGCCGTCTCCCAGACCCCGGACCATATTGGCGATAAAAACCTTGATTTTGTTGAGAGCGATCAGCATAACCCACGCTTTTCCGTTACCGAGAAGGTCGGTTACGTTGTAGCTGCCGACGGCAGTGAGGTTACGGCGCCAATTTCTTGTTTGCCGACGCGGCACCATGCGACATGCAGATTCCTCCGAAATGTGCCATCACCCGTGCCATACCCGCTACTGCACGTGGCCGATGCGGGCTTATTCGGCGTAAGCCGAGTGATGAACTTGGCTACGCTAGGCACCGTATCGAGCGCCCGAAGTGCCGTGCGATTGACACACTCCACGGTATACCATGCAAAGACGAGCGCCTCGGTCCCGAGTTGCTCCGCCGAGACCGAGGGCCGTTATGAGACTTCCAATGGCCCGACTGCAAACGCCACAATTCAACGACCGCTAAGGGTGCGCTGCGGATGCCCCAAACGAGACGCCGTTTAGTCGGTCCAATGCCATGCCGATAATGCGTTCATTGAAGAGGCGGCGTTTGCGTTGCGCAGCAGCTTTGCCGGCCGGCCAGCGGTCCAGGCCCGAAAGAATACTCTGCATGTTGGGCTCGCAGTTTTCACGCTGAATAAGCCAATCGACTGTCGCAAGTAATTCCATTCCGAGAGGAGACTCAAAACCGTCAATCATGTCAGAGGTACGATCCAGTACCTCGCTGTATCGCTGCATCTCCGCCTGCTTAAAGTACGTATCAAGATACGTTCTTCGATCCTCATCGAACCAGATCGTATCGGTGGGCCCCGCATCGCTCAGTCGCTTGTCACAGTGCAAGTAACTCCCATCGAGGCCGTTTAGCATGTGGCGCAGTCGATCCGAATAAGGCCCGTACTTATCCGCTGCGAACTGAAAATTGAGCGGGTCTTCAAGCTTCAGGCGATGAATGATTCGCTCCAGGAACCAGCCCAGCTTCTGCACCTCAAGATAGGTGCACTCAATGCCTAACACCCAGTATCGCCGAATCATCTCTGCCATTAAGGCTCGCGCCGGCGTGAGTTTCTCAACGCCTTCGCGCTTAGCCACATTCTGGTATTTATCAGTGGGTTCATACACGAGCACATCGACATCGCTTAAATCCGCAAGCGCACTCTCAATTTTTGGGCGAACCGTCGTCCAATCGAGTCCGCCGTTACCACAACCGAGCGGCGGAATCGCAATCGATCGCATGCCTTCCTCTTTGATCACACGCCGCAGGTCTTCCAAACCCTCGACCACCCATTCCAGTTTTGTCGGTTGCCGCCAATGTTGCTTTGTCGGGAAGTTAATAATCCAGCGCGGACCTTGAAACGATAGATTCTCGGTCACGAACATGTGGCCGACCCGAACTTGCTTACTCTTGCAGGCGTCTTCGTAACGCTTGAAATTCTCGGGGAAAGCCTCCTTGAACATCAACGCAATACCCTTGCCCATGACGCCCACGGTATTCACCGTATTCACAATGGCTTCGGCAGGTGCCTCGAGCAGATTGCCTTGTAGGAACTTAATCATTTTAAAAATACCAGCCGGGTTTGACGATGGTTTTCAACTCGATCTTCCGTCGCTGTAATTCAGCTTGGATTTTCTGCTCAGCGGCCTTCGAATGACAACAAATCCCAGACAACGCCTCTAGAGGAACATGCTTCCAAATCAATGCTTCCGCTTGGTAGCGTTCTTTTTTAGCGGGATCATCCGGATCGTGTTTGAAATTCCTGCTTTGAAGCAAAGGCCAATCGATCTTATCCAGGCGCACCAACTGCGTAAAATATTCAGCCATGACGGGATAGGCGTGTTGGTTCGTAAAAACGTATTTCAGGCCCAACTCATGAATCCGATGAAGAGATGAGACCAAAATAACAATCTCCTCATTGGGTATTTTTTTGACACCACCGTAGCCGGTATGAATGTTGTACAGCATGATCGAGAACGGCGTGAAATAAAAAGGAACATAGTCGTTGAGCGTTCCCTTGGGACCAACTGCCACCTGGCGTCTGGAGCGCTTATCGATCAAATCGACGTTACCGATGTTGCGATAGTCAGGGCATTGGGTTCCGTTTCGCGCATGCAGTCCGTTTTTAATGATCCACGGCATATTGTCACGATGAACAATCCTGAAAATTAACGCCTTGGTGGGATTCAACTCCTGCGACATGCCGTGTATCAGACATTAGTGCTGCGGGCAATCAACAAAGGATACGCTCGGAAAGCATCGAGGGTTCGCTCTTCGACTCGGTCTGAGCAGTGACGAGTCGACCCGCAGAGTAGATTGCATGGCTCATGCAGCGACCGGATCGAGAAGATCCAACGAAATCAACCGAAATGTCATCGCGCGCTCACTGACCCCAAATTGCATGGCCAATCGCACCACGTCTACATCACTGATCGAGCGCCCCTCACTGAGGCTCGCGCGAATGAGCTCCTCCGGCATGAGCAACCCGGCCGCAAATTGATTCGCCTCGATTTCAGCGAATTGATCGCCTTGGCTAGAACTGCCATCTCTAAAGAAATAGGTTTTGTCGAGCCATAGCCGATCGCCTTTGTCGGCGTGCAGGTGCAGGTGGCCGCATTCATGCGCCAACGTGAAACGCTGACGATTGATGTGATGATCCTTATTGATGGCGATCGTCATTACACTCTTGTCGCGCAACAAAAAGCCCGACACATCATCGTCCAAATCTTCAAAGACCACATGAGCGCCGAGCTGACTCGCGACGGCACCGACATCGATAGGCACCTGCATCAGCTTAAGCTCCCGAAGCAGTTGCGTTGCACGCGCATCGATCTTCTTGGCGTAGGATTTTCTCATAGCGTTTTTCCACGGCGAACTCTCGCCGGTGTGTCGACAACATCGGACGGTAAATAGCGTTTCACGGAATCAGCGGTTTTCGAGGACAAGGCATAGGACTGACCGCCCACTACGACGGACTGGTCCGCAGGACGCGATACGTCAGCAAGTGTTGGCATCAGATCACTTACTTGGATGCCAAAGGTTTCGCAGAGCCGGTAGATGGTATCGAGGGTGACTTTCTGCTTGCCGCGCTCGATGTTCGTTACGGAAGTACGCGTTAGACCGAGAATTCCGGCTAAGCGCTCCTGGCTCATCAGCGGCGACTGCATGCGCCGCAAACGCAAAATGCGCTCACCCAGCGTGGCGTAGAGCTTTGTGTCATCAAGCATGCGACGGGCCGACTCCTACTTGCGGCGGCGGAGATCGTATAGTGGCAAGTACAAAATGTCAACCATATTGACACGTTGATCTCAATCGCCGGGTGCGGTAACGTGGCGCCGTATTGATAAACATGTTAGTGCTATTGACATATAGGAGCAACGAAGATGGCAGATCACCACAAAACGGTCACGATCTATGTGGAAGGAACCGCGCACGAGTGGTCGAAGGAGACGATCAGCTATGAAGAGGTCGTGACATTGGAAGTGCCGGATTATGCGCAGCACCCGGAGATCACCTACTCGGTCAAGTACAAGAACGGTCATGGCCACAAGCCCGAAGATGTTCTCGCCAAAGGCGAATCCGTCCGAGTCAAAGAGGGGATGATCTTCAGTGTTTCAGAAACTGGTCAGTCATAACGAGGACATCCAGCGCCTGGTCGAGCAAGGGTACGCGGTCGGTTTCGACAGCAATTTTATGATCGTGCGCGATATCCCTTACCTCGATGATAAGGGTGCGCTTAAGATCGGGGCGATCGTCACGACGCTGGTATTTACAGACCAAGAGCACGTCACGCAGCACGATCATCAGATCTTCTTTGCGGGATCGCATCCCCATAACCTGGATGGTTCGCCGATTGCCAATCTGGGCGGCGGGGGCGCCGCACTGACGTTGAGCGATGCGGCCGCCGACGTCAAAGTCGAGCGGCAGTTTTCGAATAAGGGCCGCGTGGACGGTCAGCTCGTCGCCTTTGCGAATTTTTTCGATAAAATTGAAAGCTATGTGGGGATCATTTCCAGCCCTGCCAAGGCGAAATACGGCGCCAACCCGCTCACCTTCCGCTCCGTCGAGAAGATGGCTGAGAACTCGGTCTTCAAGATTCACGACACCCTTACCAGCCGCGCCGAGATCACAGATCTCTCCGCCCTCTTCAAAGACGAGATAGTTGCGGTCATCGGGCTCGGCGGCACGGGGGCTTATCTATTGGACTTTCTGGTCAAAACCCCGGTAAAGGAAATCCGCGGCTTCGATCGCGATCCGTTTCATGTCCATAACGTATTTCGGGCACCCGGCAAATTCGACCCCACAGAATTGTGCCGGGCGAAGTCGGACGTGTACCAGGCGCGCTATGAGAATTTCAGGCACGGTCTGTCGCTGACAGCGAAGTTCATTGACGCATCCTGCGATGATGACGTTCAGGGCGTGACTTTCGCATTTGTCTGTGTGGACAAGGGCCCATCCCGGGCCGGCATCTTTGAATTGCTGATGCGTAAGAGAATCCCATTCATCGATGTCGGAATGGGGCTTAATCGCAAGCGCGGGCCGCTGGCCGGCATGATGCGAGCGACGTATTATTCCCCGGAAGATGCGCAAAAAGTGAAGGATAAATGCGTGTCAGAACTTTCCGAACGACCTGCGGACGAATATCGCAAAAATATTCAAATCGGCGAATTAAATGCACTCAACGCCGTGCTTGCCATCCACAAATACAAGCAGCTCAAAGGCTTTTATGTGGAGGAAACGCCGAACTATCATGTGATCTTCGATGTGAGCGATGGCAAAACGGCCGCCCGCTCGATTCAGAGTCTGCATGAAGACTAGGTCGATCACGCTGCAGAATGTCGAGTTCATGCCAAAAGAGCTACAGCCCGGCATCCTCTACATCTCGGAACGATTTGGAACTGCTGCCCATCTGTGTGCCTGCGGTTGTGGCGCGAAGATTCGCACGCCATTGGGACCGACGGAATGGGCGGTCAAACAGAGCGCGTCCGGTGTGAGTCTCTGGCCGTCCGTCGGCAACTGGCAGAAAGCCTGCCAGTCGCACTACATCATTCGGGACGGCAAGATCATTTGGTGTGGACAGTGGACGCCCGAGCAGATTGCGGCTGGGCGCTTCAATGAAGAAACTCGGCGACGGGCTTATTACGACGCGCGGTACACGCCGATAGGACGTTTCCGGAAATTCTGGCGATGGCTTGCAAGCCTATTGGGGAAATGACGGCCCGCATTGCGGTCGACCTCAGGGTGAACCGGCATTCGATGGCTATACCGCTTCGCGGCGCGGCTCGATGAGTTCAACCTTATGGCCTTCTGGATCGCGGATCACGGCAAGCGGCCTCGGGACGTGATCGAGGGGCCACTGAAGACCGAAACTTGTTGATTGGCGAGGACCCCGAGCGCCGCGTCGAGGGACGGCGCGTTAAATCCGATTCGACCGGGCCGCCGACTTAGCGCGCGCTTTGGACGAAACTTGGATTCGACGGTATATAGGGATACACGGCGAGGAGCGACAAATGGCACTCAGAGACATGGATGAGAAAGCGAACATGCGGCGGATGACGAAGCTAGATCATGAAGACGAATTCAATGCCATTTGGAACGGCAGATTCACCGACGACGAGCGGCGGGCCATGATTGAAGCAGTCGATGGAAAACTTAATGAACTCATCAACGCTCCGGATAGGCAGTGGGGCTCGATAATGAACACCTCCATCGAAGGTGGGAAGGTCAATCCTTTCAACGGAAATCCGGGCGACTGGTCGGACACGCCGTGGCATCCCATCTGGGTCGCGCACGGCTATAGCGATCAGCAAGCTGGGCTTTTTTTCGGCAATCTATGGAAGTGGCGAATTATCGAGCATGGCGAGGAATGGGTCGGCATTCGTAACACACCCGACACGCGCCCAACATTTCCAAATCGTGGAGTAACATTGGGCGGGAAGACATACTTTCTCTCCAACAGGAGGTAGTCCGGACTTGTCGCCAGAGTGGGCGGTGCCCGGTGTCGGGGTTTTCTAGCGCTGGAAGGTAGCTTATGGTACTTGGCGAAATAAACGCTGCGGTCTCGCTCATCGAGCGGCTGTCTCGGTGGCTGTCGCGCAAGGCTCCTCCGGAGACTGTCGCGGGTCGATTCGTTCGGCTCTTCGAAGCGCACGGAGTGCACCGCAACCAGATTTCGCGATTAATCGGAAACGGACTCACACTAGCGCATTTGCAGAGCGACCAAGCGCTGATCCCGGCCCTTTCCGACGAACTGCTCGATTCCGCCGCGTCGCTTTTCGCTATCCGACGGGAATGGCTAGATGGGGCGAGCGACCAGATATATCCACTGCACGACTTCTACAAACAACCTGAGGCATTCGTCGAGTTCATCCAAGGTTTGCGCGGTCAAGAAACCGGGAACCTACGAGGCGTCGTATTTTCATCATCCAGCAAGCGACACGAAGAGACGGCACTCGTGGTGCTTGAGGAGGAAATGGGAGCGGTGGGCAACCAAGCAATTCATCGATATTATTTTTGCCACAACTGGTTCTTTAACTATTGGAAATCGCGAGCCTACTTAGCCGCATGCGTCGCATCGGCATGGAAGAGAGACATAAATCTGATGGGCCGCGAAGTACCAATCGCCTTCATTCGCAAATACAGTAATGGCACGCGCTTTCTGGAATATCGGCTCGATGGAGCGCTTCCGAACGACGGTATGCCCTGGTATCCCGAAGACATGGCCCTCAAGCCCGCCCACTTTCTTAAGGGATTCGACGCGCATGAGGAAGACGCAGACAGGCTTGGATTATCCCTGTGGCTCGACCTAGAATCCCGCGGCTTGATGGATACCGAGCTTCCGTACACCGCCGTGCGCGAGGCGTTCGAGGCAGCGCTTCGGCGGACCTCACCCGCAACCCCTTCTCCCTAACCCAATCTGCGGGCACCATTTTGTAAGTCGTCCGCCATCTCCTACAACGGAAAAGCCACAAGACAACCCCAACGCGAGGCCTTTGCACTCATGCGATCGACGGTCCCGCGAAACACCAATCAGGTGCTTGGTCGCTCGTTTGTCTGTGGTGGGAACAGCGTTTGGCGATTAAGGTTTGACAATTGGCGCTTCGGCCGCCGATTGTTCCTTGTGCCACTGCTCCCATTGCGCCGCCTCGTGTTTATAGTCTTCCATGCTGACGTGGCGCGGACGAGACTTCTCGACCATGGGATCTGGGGCAACAGCGAAAATCATTCGGTGAGCATGTTCAATGAGTACCTTCTGCATGGCATACCCCGTCGATTCGGGCACCCGCTGATATTTATGAAAAGACGGTCGGTGACCTACTTTCGCATACAAGAGATGCTGGGGACTTAATGGGAAGAGAATTTCAGTTCCCGGATGTCCATAGCCGCCTCCAAAGTCATACTGAGTTGCAGAGTGATAATTAAGCTTTACGACCGGATCATCGCTGGTGACCCAGTTCATTCCCGCCGGCGGCCGAAGAATTGTTGTTCTAAGACGATAAATTGCCTCCATCGTATGGGTGTACGGTTGGCGAAGCGACCATAGCCACAGGCTACGCCCCACGGGGATTTCTGTTTTCATCGTGCCAAATTCGGCTCCAGGTTCCATGTGTGTCGTTATCTGACTTGGAAAATCCGCTGCAGCGGCGCTGACTTGAGGCTGGATCACTTTTCCAGCCAGCTTCGCCTCCATCAACTTCTGCACTGAACCTTGCACGACATTCTGCACAATTCCTGGCAAGTTCTGGATGTGGCGCGCCCTGAACTTCACGAAGCTCGCGGGAGTTCGTGCATCCTGCATCAGGAGAAAGCGAAGAATTGCCCTCCAGTCTTCTGACGTTAGATGCTGTTCGCTCACTGCTCTACCAATTGGCAATTCCGCCGGCGTTTCGAATTCTTGGTTCAGCCACTTTTCCACCTCGTCAGTTTCCTTTCCTCCCGCGACGCGGGTGTATAGGTGTTGGTGGTAGCCAATTGCTGCTGTGGAGGATCTCTTCCAAGGCGGCACGTTCTCGTGGGGCACGAGCAGACTGTATCGCGATAGCATTGAGTCAACGCCGGTCCAGCGCTTCAAATTGAGCTGAGCGACGTAATGATTCCTGACAGTAATGGTTTGGGATCTCGTTGGCCCCATGGGCTTCTGCCACTTTGGTACAAATCTGAAACAGGGCCTTTATTGTCTCACAGCATTGCGCGATGCCCGAAGACTCTATGGCGATCGATCGGCGGGCCGGATCGCTATTTAGTTCATATTCATCGCCTCAGCGGCGGCGCGCTTCACAACCCATCCACCTCGGCGGTGACCCAGAGGAGGAGTGCCCGACTTTTCTCAGCTTCGGGAAGCGCGACTCAGCGATTTGTCGCGCATTTCCGATTGATCCAGTAAAATTATCCATGGATCTTCGATTTGCCGCGATAACAGCTGTGCTTGTGGCCTCAATCCCGGCAATTTCCGCGCCATTTCAGGCGCAAAGGTCGTCCCGTGCATTTACAACAATTGACAGCTTTCTTGCGGGCGGCGCTTGAGTGTAGCGCTTACCTCGCTCCGACGGAGCGCGGTCTGAGCGCATCCGAACTCTTGGAAGTGGGCAAACGAGCGGGCTATCAGGAAGGCGAAATAGGGGACGCCCTGCCTGCGTCGCGACGGCGCTAAAGCTGGACCTGGTTCACGGGGAGACTCGGCGCCGTCATGCAGAATGACGCGGCCGCAAGGGACGGTTTTATCGCTAAGCGGCTCTGGACCAGCAGTAGACCGTCATGGACGTACGATGTCACTTCGAATGATAAACAGCGTGATCGCAAACCGAAGCATCGCGACCTACTGCCCGCTCTGCGGCCGGCGACTTAAGGGCATCGAATCGAACGCCGAGCACATCTTCCCCAAGTGGCTCCAGCGCCACCACCAGCTTTTGATTCGACGCCTAACCATTCCGAATTTCCTGGGCAAATCATACAAGAGCGTCACCGTCACCGTTTGCGCTCGCTGCAACAATGCGCGCTTCGGGCAATTGGAGAATGTGATTTCCAAGGCTGTAAGGACGGCCGATCCATTCGAGAGCTTTGCGGAGTTGCCGGGCGAAGCCATTGCCCTGTGGCTCGGCAAGATTTTCTGGCTTCTCTGTCAAAAAAGTCATTCGGTCCAAGATTACAAGACGCGCACCGCCCCTAAACCCGAGCAGATTCTGCCGGAGGAACTAATGTCCGGAATCGCGTATTTGGGAGTATTCGAGCGCGCGTTTGCGAACAACAAGTCGATGCTCTCGTGCTACCTGACGGATCCGCCGCTAACGGAGTTTTACAACGCACCGTACTCCCTGTACCGCTTCAAGATTGCGGAAGACGAGAATTTCGAACACTTCGATTACTTGGATAGCCCTATCGTCCTGGGTGTGGCCTCGCGAACCGGGAACGTGGGATTTGTCTGCATGTTCGATGGCGGATTGCATCAACGATTCCGCTCTCATCGGTTTGCCAATCTGGTTACGGAGACACTGCACCCGATGCAGTTTTCCGAGGTCGCCGCGCGAATCTTTTTCGACCAGACCGTGCTGGACGAGCGCGCGGCGCAAGTGACGTACTACTGGAACCCTGATCGTCGCGCGGTCATCGCCAAGACGCTGAGCCCTCGTTTCTACAACCCTTATCTGCAGGATAACTTCGATCCCAAGCTTCTGGCGCAGTTTATGGGCCGCTTTACGCAGTCCGACCCGAACACCCTACTTGTAGGGGACCGAGAATTCACGAGGCTATGGGATGAAAATGGCGACTTCCTACCTTATGCGGTCACGCCGGAAGACATTGAAGCGGCGCAATCGAATCCAAACCGCACCGTCATCGGGCCGGACGATCCGAAGTGGCGCACTGCGCCGCCGAAGGAATGAAATGACTCATGGGCAGGTGCGATGGGTATCACGGATTCCACGACGCAGCCGCAGTAACCTGTGTTAGAGATGTCTTTGGGGAGCTATAGTTCCGGAGCAGCGTTCTTTGTCGGCACAACTTATGGAACATCATCTCGGCAACATGAGCCGGGGAGGAGGTATGCCTATGAGGACACCAAACAATTCGGAGGCTTCAGCATCCCGCAAGGGTATGTGGAATCTAGTCCTGTTGGTCTGTCATGTCGGGATCTTAGTAGCAACGGTGCTTTTGCATCCGCTATCATTCAACCACGCCGATGGGGCGCTGCCCAAAGACATCTCCATTCCGCCGGGAGGCTCGAGCGCTGGGTGAATAACCACTCTTAACCCGATGGCGCGCACTGCACTCAACCCTGTCCCGGACCATATACGTCCGATGTTCAACGCACTTATTGCGTTGCCGTACTTCATGCGCCGTCTGGGTATTAGAAAGCGTTTGAAGCCACCACCCCCACGCTTTCTGTATAAGTTCAGGGCTTCGCCCCGTGATTCAAGCCTGGCTGCGAAAGACGAATACATATTTCGGCTGCGCCAAATCATGGTGGATTCGGAGCTTTGGCTCAGCAGCCCAAGTGATTTCAACGACCCATTCGACACTGCGGGTCGGTTTGAGATAAAGGGATCGAAGGCAAAACGGCTAGCGCACATCAAGGCGGTCGTAGAGAAGTACGCGCCCGAAGGTGCTACTCCTGCAGCAATTCAGGAGGCCCACGACAAAGCTGCGAGACTTACGGACAGCGAAATCCTTAGCATGCTGCGGACCTCCTTTGAATCGCAGCGAGACTCCACAGGAGTTATCTGTTTCGTAGAGGGAGATCCCCGTGACGTGCTCATGTGGAGCCACTACGCCGCTGATCACAAAGGGGTGTGCTTACAGTTTGAGCCGGCTCGGGATCTATTCACATTCGCGCGCGCCGTAGCAGTGAAGTATGCACACCAATACCCGGTGGTCAATTGGCTAAACGGCATATCTGAGATGGAGAAGATACTTCGCCGCAAGCACCCCCGGTGGAAGTACGAGGCCGAGCGACGCATCATCCAAATAGGGGCGGCCCGATCGGCGTTCAACTACAATCCGGTCGCTTTAACCGGTCTTTTGTTTGGCTGTGCCGCGGACGACACGGCAATTAAAGCCACCGAAACGGTGCTCGCTGCACGAGCCGCTGCGGGGTTGCCGGACTTGAAGCTGTATCGGGCTGAAAAGCATAAGTCTCGATATGAGCTCGTCGTCAAACGATTTCTGTAGACACCGGTCTGACCGGGGACAAAGCGCGAAAACACGCGACGCCCGCAAGGGTTGCGCCGAAGCGCCAGATAAGTTAGACGATCATCCATGGGCAATTCGACGCTTTGGAGGAGGACATCGGCCGGAATAATAGCGCCGCGCGGCATTTGTCTGAGTGGACACCGATTCTGTCTCAAGCCGGCGAATCTCACCTCCGATCATTCCCGGCCGTTGGCGTCGCATCGGCCGTCGGCCGGCGAAATCGGTGCTTTAGCGACGTCGAATCGTAGATCTTCGCCCTCGATCACCGCGACGAGTGCATGGGTGTCAATCACGCGTCAGCTGGTGAGTTCTGATTCGCAGTTGCATAAATTCCCAGAAGCACTCGAAGAGAAGCTATATTCGAAAGGCGTCTTGACGCACAAGAGAAACCTTGTTGAAGGCGGCCCACGCCTGAATTAGGGCATCGGAGAATGCGCGGACAACCGGTTCGGACCTCGTGTGCGGAGTCGGGGATGAGAAGCATGGCGCTCCCCGTCCCCTTCTGCTGACGTCCGTGTGTGCTTCAGAAATCATGACGACCCCGTCATTGTTCGGATATCTGATCGAGCCATCGTCCCTCCTCTTCTTGAGTACTTGACTCAACCCATAACGAACCAAGTCGGGGTGCAAGGTCGGTGCGCTCACATTCAGGATCAGGACTATTCCGATGGCATCGGGGATCGAGAATATTTCCCGAGTATCCCTTGTCTGCTTATCAGCACTTGCAACGCCATTTTCAACTCCCTTGGTTATCCCACGGATCATCTTGGATTTGAGTTCATCGCCATCCGGCAGACCCGCGAAGATTCGTTCTACCGAGACCCTGCCATATGCGAGTATACGTCCTTGCTGAATCAGCTCGTCTACGAATTTTTGCGGTCTATCCGCCGGATCAACGACGAGCACTTTCTGCTCGATGATGACTTGCCGTTCCCATAGTAGGTAATCCGCACGCTTTTTATCTGGGAGATGTACGTCGCGCAGTACGTCGTCGATGTTCTCGAAGCCACGCTGGGTTTTTATGAATGTACCAAAACGCTCTTGCAGATTACTCATATAGCTGACTATAGCTTCAACGGGTGACTATGTCTTTTACACGAGGATCGCGCACGTGCTGGCGCAACTCGCGGCCCACGGACTCCTTCTCTGTCTGCGGCGCCGGCATGCGATCAACGAATCGTCGCACGTCATCGGCAAGATCACGGTGGCCGTCCTTAGCAAGCAGATTGGCAACGGAGTGCCATCCGTTCTCGACCTGGCGCCGAGTTTCCACCAGCGTGCGTTTACCGGGTTCGGCGCGGGTGTTGCCCTTTAGAAGTTCGGCAGCGACGGCTTCCGCTTGCGCGCGGACGTAGGTGGAGTCACCGCGCAGACTCGCCCGATAGATGCCGTCCTTCTTGGACTTTCGAGTCTCGCCGCGGACGGCCCGTTCGGTGGCATTGGCCTCAACACCGAGCAGTCTAAGATTCCGTGCAAACTCCGACCGCCAGTGCCGAAGCGTCGCTTTCTTGATATTAAGGCGCACGCCCTGTTCGCTGACGGCTTTCAGCACAAGATGAACGTGCGGATGCGGTTCGTCGGTATGTAGGGCGAGCGCATATCGGTGCTGGCCCCAGAACTCCTCTCGCGCGAGATTTCGGACCGCTCCCAGTACCTTGTCCGGTGGTGTTCCAGGCGGCATCGAAAACATGAGTTTGTGGACGAGCTTCGGCGGCTTTCGGCCCTTGGTACCGGCGAGGGTTGCCTGACGCCGCACCTCGTCGATATCGAGATCCCAATCGTCCAGGAGCGCTTTGCCGCCCCGACCGCTCAAGTGCTCTCCGTCGTCGGTCTCGAGCGTAAGTTTTCCGTACCGCCCGATGTAGTCCAGATGCTTGCCCACCGCCTTGAGGTCGTTGCTATCCCGAGGGAGCACTTTTACAACCGCTTCTGGCGCTCGCTCGACGGTCCTGCGGATCTGCTCGACCTGCGCCGGTGTGAAGTGCGGGCCGGTCTCTCGCGGGCCTCCGCGTCCGCGGGATACCAGGTCGAATAGCGGCTCTGCGCGAATCCTAAAGGTCTGCTTCGGCATGCCCGGTCTCCCAGCTCGTCAAGTTCGCCATGAGAAGCGTCTTGGTGTTGTCGCGCAGCGCCTCGCAAATCTTGAGCATCGCCCGGAACTCCTCCCGTACTGAGCTAGGTGCCCTGCCGCCTTCGTTCACCGCCCTGGCAATCTGATTGATGTTGCGGCCGATGGTGGCAAGCTCGGCAATGCTGCGCTTGAGCGCCAAGAGCTCGTCCCTGGGGAGCGGCGCAAGCTGGCGCAGGTGCGAACGGACCATGACGGAGACGTAGGTCGCCGGTCGCAGTCCGCGCGCTTCGGCGCGCGCGTCCAGCAGCAGTCTGTCCTCGGCTCTCAGACGCACCAGGATGGGCTTGCCGCAGCCATTCGGACCACGCGCCTCTCTCCCCGGCCGGCGTACCCCCTCGGTCCGGGAGGGCTCACCTTCGCCGCTGCGCGCTCTATCGCACGCCCGAATCTCCCGAAGAACTAGCCGCTTGAGCCAAGTCGCCTCCGACAGAGACTCCCGCTCCGCGATCGCCTTCGCCTGAAGCTTGATGTCCGTTGGGACCGTGGTCTTAAGGATTCCCGCACAACTCATCATTGGACCATTTTGGTCCAAAGAGTAAGCCAGCGGCTATCCTGCCTATTCTGGGAAATATGGCAGAAACTTCGACAACAACAATTTTTTGGAGGTGCCGAAATCCGCGAACTGAGATTTCGGAAGGTCGTCAGGCTCGAGATTGCCTGCGCTACGGGTTGGGATCATTGCACATCTTCATGGCAAATCAACTGAGCCCAATGGCACCAGCACGGCCGAGCGCCGACCCCCCCCGGTTGAGGATCAGCGCTCCTTAGTTGGCTTAGTCGATGGCCGCGAAAATCTGCGCTGATTCGGCATGTCCCAGGGCGAAGTCGCGTAGCCTATGGAAATGCCGAGTGAAGACATCCGTCCCCCGATACTCGAAGGAGAGCAAGGAATAAGCAAAGAGGCAAACCGTGATACCCGTCGCGTCCGCTGTCATCTCACCGTCATAGCCATTACTTTGGATGGTCAGGCGGTAAGACTTGTCCGGGGGCGGTGTCATGTAAAAAGAGCCGTTGCTGAGTTCGAGGTAAGCCCACATCCCACCCCCGTATTGAGGTGAGAACTGGCGCATGAGGTCGTACACCATGCCCTCGAATGTCAGCATGTGCCGTCCGAAGTGGCGTGGCAGGGTTCCCATACGGGCGTGGTGGGACACGGCGTAAGCTTCGAGTTTCTGGGTTCCAGAATTTATATCGGTAGGCTGATTCATGGGAAGGTCTCCTAAGTATCGAGGCGAGCGAAATTGCCCCCCTCACACCCCCCGCCAAACCTTCCCCACCCACCTCACCAAGCCGCTGACCGTCGGGCCGGAAAAATCCGTGCCCCCGCAGGGGCGAAGCAGATGCGGCTTTGCGCATCTGGCGCGGATTTTGAAAGGAAGCGATAAACGAAGAGGCGCGGCAGCGGTGGCGTGACAAGTCCCGTGACACCGCTTTGGGTGGCGCGGGACTTGCTCTCTCTTCTCACCCGGACCCTAAGTCCCGCGCCAAGTCCAGGCCCTTGCGAGGCTCTACATTGCGTTGAGTGCCGAGTCGTTTAAACACCTCCGACTGTCCGTTCGTCATGGGTTCCTGATATGCGTCGCAGCAGGGGTCGGGACAGATAGGGCTGGCGATGTCGAGCCACTGCCGGGTCACCCGCACGGTATAGCCACATGCCTCGCAACGTGCCTTCAGCAGCCGCGAACCCGGCTTGGTAGGCGACGTCGCGGCGCTTAAGGGGGCGTGCGGATAGACGGACTCGGTCGCGATCCATGCCCTGATCGTTTCCTCGAATTGGGCCGTGGGAACCGTAGCGCGCATCGGACCTGATAGGCCAATCGCGAGTGCCAGCTTTTTGAACGGCGCCCGATGCCCGCATTGAACGCCGACCGCCGCGTGAATCGTTTCATGGGCCAGTACCGCAACGGCCTGGGCTGCTTCGAGTTCCGGTGAGACGAAGATTTCGCAAGTTCGGTCGGCGCTGACTTCTTGGCTCCAGCACTGTCCGATGCTATGGCCTTTGCTGCCTCGGCGACCCTTTGGAAAGCCAACACTCACACGATACTTCTGCGGTCGGTGTCCACCCGCCGCTTCAAGGCGCGGCCACAGATATTCTTCCGTGAAGTGCGTAAGCCAGGCTTCACGCGTGGTTAGCGGCGTTTGCATGACGACTCCTTCGCGGGGTGTTTAAACACCATCGCCTTCAACTGGCCGCAGGTGAAGTGAATGCCGCCGTTATCGAGGGCATGGATGAGTTCGTCGAGCTCGGCATCGGTCGGCGGATCGTGTTCACGATGAGCTAACCAGTTCATACGCCGACCTTCGACCTCGGCCCGGTCCTGCATGAGCTGCAACGCGTGCAAGGCGCCGAGCAACTGGCTGCGGAATAGTTGACTGTAGATCGCGGCGGTCGGCGTCGGGCGGTGGGAGTGGACAACCGTTTGAGCCCGCCGACGCCACTCGGCAAACCATTCAACCAGTTCCGCGCTGGGGATCGCTTGATCGTCACCGAAGGCGCCCGCTTCAAAACAGAGCGCCTCGTGAAGGATAGATTCGAGGGATGTTGTCATGATCGTCTCCGAATAGATTGGGTGGGGATAAGAGGCGGGACAGGCGCGAGACTGTTAGGTCTCGCGCCCACCCCAACCCACTAGGTCGCGTTCACCCGAAGCGATGAGGGCAACCACCCTTTGCCGGCGAGGCGTTCCTCAGCTGCTTTCGCCAGCGCACCCTTTTTCAAGTCGCTGAGTGCTGCGGCGACATCCGGCGAGATGGCTTCGCGCACCACCTCGAGAATCCGGGCTTTGGACACGCTACCGAAGTAACTTTCGGCGGTCGCGCTCCACCACTGACGCATATCGAGCTGTGCTGCTTGAGCCAGCGCGTCGATGGCGTGCGGCGAGTCATCCGCATGTACACCGTCCGCCGTTAAAGCCACGCAGCACGCGAGCACCTTGAGCACCCCCGCCTCCGGTTGCTTCAAGAGCCAGGGCATCAAGTCATCCGCGTCGGGCGGTAGTTCGCGTTGCAGTTCCTCCCTGTGTTCGGCGAGCGAGGTGAGTGCCTTACTTTTCTCAACGTCTTGCCCGTAGCTGCGAACGTCCGTGGCTTCGGGATTCACCCGGATGGCACTCCCCGAACCGTACAAGAGCCCGTAGAAGGTCGAGAGCGCCAGGCGGTGGGTGATCGCCACGAGGGCGACGGTCGGTTGCTCGCAGAGCGCTACTTGCACACCGAGCGTGCGATGAGCCGCCAGCCGCCGAGCGAGAACCGCCGAGTGGATGCGTGGTCCTGTCGAGGTCGCTACTCGTTGGGCGGCTTTGGCGGCTCGGGCGAATCGGGCCTTGTCCTCGGGTTTGAGTAAGCCCCGTTCGATGTGCAGTTTTCCCTCGCGGTCAATCGAGAGAATCGCTCCTGACACGGCCTGTTGTTCCGCCGTGGGTACCTCCCGGCACCGATTGAGAAGATCGATGTCGGCGTCAATGGCCTCGATCTGCGCCTCCAATTCGGCATACCGTTCCTCGTCATCCTCGGCAGCGTCAGCGCCTTCTGCGAGGTCCATTCGTTTCTCTTCCAGGGTAGCGAGCGCCGTTGCCTCATCGGCCGTCGCGGCTCGGTACGTCGTTTGCACGCGCCCGTACTCGGCTTGCTTGGCGTAGTCGAGTGTCGGGATGACCTGAACCCACGCATGACCTTCGGCCTTGATCTTCACCGCATCGTGCTCTAACTTCTCATCCGCTAGCTGGCGCAGCAGGTCGGCGTCCATGACGTAGCCGTCATTCTCCTGCTCCGCAAACAGATCGCGCCGAACCTGCCCACCCGCCTTTTCATACGCCTCAAGGCCCACGAACCGGACGATAGGCTCATCCACGGCGATCTCCTGTTGAGTCAGCCTTTCGCGGATCACGGCGGCGTGTTGTTCATGCTTTCGCAGACTCTTCCAGACCGTATGCTGCTTGGCGTGATCGTCCGTGAGGGCAAGGGCCATCAGATGGCTCAACTCCACGGAGCCTTTGCGATAGCGTTCGATGAACTCCGCTGCGACGTTGGCGAGTTTCAGGCGCTGTTTCACCACCAGCGGCGTGACGGAAAACTGCGCCGCTATGTCCTCAATGGATTGCCCGGCATCGGCCAAGCCTTTGAAGGCGGTGAACTGATCCGCCGGATGCATGTTCCGGCGCAGATCGTTTTCCGCCAAGCTCACCGCAGACGCGGTGTGAGTGTCATCGATGATGCACGGTATTGAGTGATCAGCCTTGATCTGCTTACGCTTGACACGAAGGAGCTGCGCGAGCCGTCGCCCCTCGCCCGCCGTGACGAGATAAAAGCCGGTGGCTTCGCCCTGTTCATCCTGTTCAGTCTTGACCACGAGATTCTGAAATTGACCATGCGCGTCGATGCTGTTGGCGAGTGCCTTGATATCCGCTGGGGTATGCGGCACTTTGCGCACGTTCTCGTCGGATTTCTTGAGCTTATCGAGGGAGATGCTTTGAATGTGAAGCTGTTGGTTGGATCGTTTCATCGGAAATACTCCTTGGGTAGTTGATCAATCGAGCGACAGGTCCGCTCGCCCACCCTGAAGACCTTCTCCACCCAACTGTCCGAAGCCGCTGACCATAGGACCGGAAAAATCCGTGCCCCCACAGGGGCGAAGCAGATGCGGCTTTGCGCATCTGGCGCG